>Ga0209025_1000355_pt1 | contig 98571 bp, 94 predicted proteins | sample AraplaMF_Col_mLB_FD_184256 | JGI IMG/M metagenome (GOLD analysis project Ga0209025, IMG submission 184256) | Arabidopsis root microbial communities from the University of North Carolina, USA - plate scrape MF_Col_mLB (SPAdes) (version 2) | ecosystem: Host-associated > Plants > Roots > Endosphere... | reverse complement strand
CTTGGCTAATACGCCATAAAACTTCTTCTATTTCATCCCCAATTGAAACCATCCCATCAATTCGAACTTCCACTTGAACTCCTAATAACTTCCCGTAATTTTGAATTGCTTCTGCTAATCCTTTCTCTAATCCTTCAGGTCTTAATTGCCAAATTAATAGCGTCATCTCTTGTAATGCTTCTTGTGATAATTCTCCAATATAACTTAACATCTCTTGCAGACCTCTATCTTGCGTCATATTCAGAGTCCCTTTCGCTGTTAGCATAATAGAAAATAACAATTGTTTTACTGAATCATGTAAATCACGTGCAAGTCGATTTCTTTCCGCTACCACTACATATTTACGTTCTTTCTCCACTAATTGAATACGTTGTATTGTCGTTCCAATTTGAAATGCAATCGCTTCTAATAACGCTAACTCTTCCTCAGAAAAATGAGTCTTATGAGGTGCAGCCACATTTAATAGACCAAATTTCTCTGATCCGGACCTAAGCGGAATTGTCGCATGATGTGTAACATCTTCTGTTTCACCCCAATTACATTCAATCGCATCTTCTATTCGCTTACATTCAATAATATTTGTCGCTTTTTCTAATCTGCCATTCACAAAACGCTCTACACACCAACAGTCTCCTTCACACATCGGCTTCTTCTCTTGCCACGTAAGAGCTGGTGGTAAGTTTTCGTCTACAAGCATACGGTGCTTTCCACTTTCATCAATAAAAAATATCCACCCTGTTTGTAAATTCATAACTTGTAACAATGTATGTAAAACTTTTTCTAACATGTCCTGTAAATTCGTTGCTTCATTTAGCAATTCCGCAATTTCTTTTAATGCTTCTAAACGATGTATCTCTTTTTCTTCAAAGTTCATTCTCATCACCAACTATCATTATAACATTAAGAAATTTCTAAATTCTACAAATAAAAAGAGCTGAATTCCTTCAGCTCTTTTTATTTATCAATCATTTTTTTATTTTCCCTTTAAATTTTGACCGCGTAATTCTTAAACTGAACAACGCCAAGTAATGAAGTTACTTTTAAACCCTCTAAGACTCATCTACATCTATAAATCAGAATTCTAAATGTAAAGCTTTATTTAATTGTCTGACAAAAATTGTTCTCCACGGATATGCTGCAAACTTTCAGTAGTAACGAACATATTCGCTGCTGGCATTTGCACTTGATGTTTATGGAACATAGCCATTAATGCAAACCTTACTTGTCTAGAAGTTTCAAAATAATCTTCTGGTTTAATTAAACCTGTAATACAAAATTCATATCCAACATATTTAAGGTTAGGATTTAAGTCTGTAACACCAACATATTTAAATGGTTCAACAGCCTCATCCTCTACTCTATACAAACTTTGTTCCAAATTTTCATTGCATATCACACATACGTCTTCTAGCAATTCCTTAACTCTTGTAGGGTCTTCCTGATAACTTACCGTGATGCGTTCAATTACTCGCATCCACCCTTTATTAAAATTTTGTATCGTTCTAATCTCTCCATGTGGTATGGTAAGTAGTTTTCCTGACCATTCACGTATTTGCATAAAACGAATACTAATTTCCTCAATAGTTCCTGAATTTGTTCCATTAAAAGTAACAAAATCGCCAACGCGAAACTCTTTGTCCGCTAATCTCGCAAAGCCTAATATGACATCTTTTAGCATCTGTTGCGCAGCAAAACCAATGACAACTCCCGCTATCCCTGCACCTGCAATGATACTTTTTATATCTACAAACTGACTAATTAAATAAATGATTAGACTGATGATAATGATATATCTAAAAATAGATCGAATGACACTTTGAATCGTCTGCTCTACCTCTTCATCAAAAAAGCTGGACTTTCTAAAAAACCAATCAATAATGCGATTAATAACAAACGAAATAATGATAAGAACTAAAGCAAATAGTAAAAACCTTAATAGTAAAAACTCCCTTACATAATTAAAAAACTCCTCCGTATACGCTAATATACTCATCTATCCACTTCCTTATTTTTTAAATTTTCATGTAGAGCTAATCTATAATAATTCCTTATTAATTATCTCAAAATTTTCTTTCGTAACTTTTCCCCTGACCTTTCATTTTACTTTCTTAACTATGTATTTGTATCCCTAGTACATCTTTAACAATATAACCCTTTCATTAATCTTTCAACTTCTGATGCCCTTTTCTATTTACTATAAATATACCCTTTTTAATAATCTAAAGGGAGATTACAATAGAAATTTTTATAAACAACTTTGTAATACTTACCTCATTTAAAGGAATACATTCACATAACACCGAATCATTCATTTGATACTTTTTTCACGGAGGTTACAATTAATGGGGTATATCGAAGAACTAAGAGAAATTGTTGGATCAAGACCACTCAATTTAGCAGGAGTTGCTGTAGCTGTTTTAAATGACCAAGGACAAATATTACTACAACAAAGACGAAATGGCATGTGGGGTGTTCCTGGAGGTTTTGTGGAACTTGGTGAATCCACAGAAGAAGCCGGAAGACGAGAAGTACTTGAAGAAACAGGTATTGAAATTGGTATGCTTCAGTTAGTAAGTGTATTTTCAGGTAAAGAGTGTTTTGTGAAATTAGCGAACGGAGATGAATTTTATCCTATAACAATCGCTTACCTTTGCAAAGACATTAAAGGTGGCTTGCTAAAAGCTGACGGAGTTGAATCATTACATGTACAATTTTTTGATTTAAATGGGCTACCAGAAAACATTAGCCCTTTCATAAAAAAACTAATTGAGCAAAATGTCGTCTCAATTTAAACGTAAAAAGAGGCCTTTTCAAAGGCCTCTTTTTCACTTCACTTCTGCATGTAAACAAGATTTAAAATGTCCAAGTGCATATTCATGTCCTTGCGCATTAAAAGATGCAACTGCCTTTTCATATACAACAATTTTAAATCCTTTATTATAAGCATCTACTGCTGTATGAAGAACACAAATATCAGTGCACACCCCTACAAGATGAACTTCTTCTATTCCTCGTTCTCTCAACTTCATCTCTAGATCTGTTCCAGCAAATGCACTGTATCGCGTTTTATCCATATAATATACATTCGCATCATTTTTATATTTTTCGTATACATCTTGTAATTCACCGAATAAGTCTCTTCCATTTGTACCTGCTATATTATGAGGAGGGAACAACTTTACTTCTGGATGATATTCATCATTTTCTTCATGTTTGTCGATTGCAAACACTACATAATCTCCATTTTCAATATATTGCTTCGTTATATGTACAAGTTCCTTCTCAATTTCTTGACCTGGTTTTCCGCAAGTTAAAGCACCTTTTTCAGCTACAAAATCATATGTATAATCGATATTAATAAGAGCTCGTTTCATAACTACTATCTCTCCTTCTCCTGTTTCACAATAAACAATAGAAAATTTGTTATTACGACATCGTATGTACTATTCGACATTTCAAATGAAATACCTACATTTTTCTTGCAAAACTTAACTTAATCTAAGTTTATCATAAAACAGATATACTATGACAAAACATACTGTTCCTATTAGCATGTCATGGATTTGATAATTGAGCGTAACTTCAACCACCTCGTGTAAAGTAAACCAGATTATCGAAATCATCATACTAAGCAAGATGATACGAACAAATCACTGCACACCTTCAACCTCTTTCTCTTTCTTAGTAGTAAAGAGTAATTTCTTACTATTCATACGTACTAGAAAGTGAAACAAATTATTCTCAACAACCCATTTATATCCAAATTAAAAAGTACACTACTACTTTAAGTAATGTACTTTTTATCCATAATTAAGATGCTGGCTTCGTTTCAAACGTCGCTTGATTAAAGCTAATGACTTTTCCTTTTGGGTCATTATTTTCAAACTGAGCTGCAGTAATCGTATGACTACCTGTCTCAAGTGTCTTTTCTTTTAATTGTACTGTTGTCTGTGTTGTACTAGTTACTTGATGTTTATCAGCAAATATTTGATCTACAAATACGAATGTTTCTTTATCGTTTTGAAAATTAGAAAGTTCTAATTCAACTTGCTGAATTAAAGTATCTTTTTTGATAAATACAGTCGGTGTATTGCCGTTTTCAGAAGTACCATCTGGTGTAATGACTTTTACTATCCCTTCTCCAATTGGTACTGCCCCTTCAGGAAATACAACCACACTCTCCTCACTCGCATTTACAACTTGTTCTTCCTGATTTGACTGTGCATCCTCTTTTTCCTTTGGAGCACCACAGCCTACTAATAACAATACAGACAATCCAGCGATTATGAATTTCTTCAAAATTCATCCCCCCTGTAATTTCATTATAATTTATTATACAAAAATAACTTTGTAATTTTAAAACTATTTTTAACACTTTCATGAACAAATACTAGTAGCTTGCTCACGATTACTGTACCATACTTTCCTTAATAGAACATTAATTTTTTTAATGAAATAAATAGTAATTTTATCTTATTTATCATTTTAGCCCAACAAATTAATAACATACCTATCCAAAATAAAAAGACATTGTTATTTCAATGTCTTTTCTATATGGTGATTAAAAAATAAACGTTGTAATCTCATCTACTTCTTTTCTTGGAAGTTTTTTCGGTTTATCTTTCGGATAACCGAGTGAAATAACCATATTTATTTGTTTTTCGGTCTCAATTTGAAAATATTGTCTTAGTTCTTTTTGAGCTAACAATACAGGCCCTGTCATTGGACACGTACCAAGACCCTTCGCATGTGCAGCCAGCATTAAGTTTTGTGCCGCTAAACAGCTACTCTTAATTCCTTCCTCTTCCCACACTGCATCCGGAACGAAGGCAATTGGATCAAATATCTTTTCACGAAACTTTGATTCATAAGATGTTGCCAAACATACGATTAATACTGGTGCCTCAGAGAAAGCTGTTGCATATGGCCCGAAAGAACGTGTAAGTAATTTCCCTGCTTTCTCTTCTCCATTTTCTGCTGCTTTTGCCGCAAGTTTATGTAATGCATCCCAAGTCATTTGTTCAATTTCTTTAATTTTCTCTCGATTCATAATGACTAAGAACTCCCACGTTTGCGAGTTCGTATCACTCGGTGCATAACGAGCGCAATCAATAATTTCTTTTATATCACTAGTAGATACTTCTTGTTCTGTAAACTTTCTAACACTTCTTCTTCCGTGGATTACCTCTTTAAAAGCTTCATAATTCATACATTAAATCCCCTTTTACAGCGTTTTCAAAACCTGTCCTATGTTTGAATTATATCATGAAAAAAAGCTGGGGGAATACCAGCTTTTTTTCTTCATTATTAATTTGTCACTTTAAACAAACTAATACTTTCTTCATATGCAGATTGTAGTTTTTTCGTAATTGGTCCTCTTTCGCCGCTAGCAAACTGTTCATCGCCAATTTGAACAACCGGGAATATTTCGAGTGGTGTCGCTGTAAAAAAGCACTCATCCGCCTCATATACCTCTTGTAATGAAAATTCTCGTTCTTCTACTTCGATATGTAACTCTTTCGCTAATGTTATAACATAATGGCGAGTAATACCATGCAAAATAAAGTGATCAGCTGGATGTGTAATCAGTTTATCATTTTTTACTATGAAAAAATTAGAATGACATCCCTCTGTTACAACTCCATCTCGCACTAAAATCGCTTCTTGATATCCTTGTTCATTTATTTTATTTTTAATCATGATATTAGGAAGTAGATTTAATGATTTTATATGACAAAATTTCCATCTTATATCCTCCTCTACCGTTACTTTTATACCGACTTCCATCGTAGCGACTGGTCTTGGGAACGAAACAATATTTGCAAAATACGTTGGTTGAAGGTCTTTTTCATATACATGGTTTCTTGCTTGAGCACCTCTTGATATTTGTAAATATACATTACCATCTTCTTGAAATTGATTTTTTTCAATCATTTGATGTAGCTCTTCTACTAACTCTTTCTTTGTAAATGGTGCAATGAGTTTAATTTCTTCCATTGATTTAAAAAAACGCTCCAAATGTAAATCTAATAAATGTGGCTTCCCATCGTATAGTCTGAATACCTCATATATACCATCACCAAATTGGAAACCTCGCTCTTCTAATGCAACCATCGGCTGTTCTTCCTTCGTATTTACAATTCTCCCATTAAACAAAATCCAATCTTTATGAGTAGCTTTCATTCCTTCCCACTCCTTTATTACGTGATTGATTTTATTGTACAACTTAAAACGACTGAAAAAAAGGAATTTTCTGTATTTATATAAATAAAAAATGCATCACCTATTTAAAGTGATGCACTCAGCCATTCATTTATCCCGCTATTGACGAGCAGTAAAACTCTCACCTCAAGGTTAGGTGGGAGATAACGGCCCGTAATCGCCTGATTGGTTCAACTTTATTTCAGAAAATATTTTTCAATATCATCTAGCATTAGGTTTGCTGCTTTAATACCGCCTGCTGTATTCCAAATTACTTCATCTACTTGGAATACTTTATTATTTTTAGAGGCTTGTAGCTGCTTAAAGAGTGGGTCTTCTGTCCATTCTTTTGCTAACGTGTTTCCTTCATTCTTCTTATCGCCATCTTTATCAGATGTGAAATAGAATAAGTAGTCCCCGTCCATATTTGGAATTTGTTCTTTTGTAATTCCTTTTATCGCAAATTCATCTTTATCTTGTAATGGTGGTCGTTTAAATCCAATATCGTTTAAAACAACACCTGAGAATGAGTTCTTTTGATATATACGAACATCACCTGGAACGAAGCGAATAATAGAAACTTTAGAGCTTAATTTATCTCCTAGCTTCTCTTTCATTCCTTCAATACGCTTTTTATAATCTTCAATTGCCTTTTGACCTTCTTTTTCTTTATTTACAGCCTTTGTATAGAGCGTAAAGTTTTCCTTCCAATCTCCACGCAATGTTTCAGCGTATACAGTTGGCGCGATTTCTTTCAATTGTTCATATATTTTTTCATGACGCATTTTATTCCCGATAATTAAATCCGGCTTAAGCTTCATTACTGCCTCTAAATTAATATCACGCTCAGTTCCTACAACTTTCGTATCTTTTAACTCTTTCACTAAATGAGGGTACCATTCATCACCCGCACGCGGTTTCGTAGTTCCAACTGGCGTTACTCCCACAGCTAGAAGAGCCTCTGCACCTTCATTTGTTAAAACAACAACTTTTTTAGGTGTACCATTTACTGTTGTTTCCCCCATTGCATGCTTTACAGTATAAGAATCTTTCGCTTTAGCTGATGGATCATTTTCTTTTTTTTCTTCTTTACTACACCCTGCGATTATAACCATAAGTATCATAATGCAGAACATAAACATTTTTTTAGTATGTAACATATGCCCTCCCTAGATGAAATCGATTATCATTAACAACTAAAGGTTAATGTATATTACATACATTGTCAATGTATGTCAGAGAACTTTTTTAATATATACTATTTAGATTCTATCCGTTATTCAAATGTTTCTTTTTGAAACTATCTGTATAAGTATGTAAATAATGGCCGTTCTTAAAATGCGTATCTATGTTATATATAGATACGCATTCATATTACATTATAAATTTATTTCCTAATATTGATTATATTTAATATATGATGGATCATTATACACCCACTGATTTCCACCAAGGTTCAACCAACTGTTTTGATTAATAAATACTAAATAAGATTCTGGTTTATTTAATTTACGAATTACTGAAGAAGATGTTGATGGACCACTTCTTAAATTCACATTCGTTCCTTGTATATATGCGACACCGATTGCGCTACCATCACTATTGCTCGTCTTTACAAAATTAATGTAAGACGGGTCATAATACACCCACTGTCCGTTACCTAAGTCTAACCATCCGTTACTTTCTTGATATACGACATACGATTCTGGAGAGTTTAATTGGCGAATTACTGAAGATGATGTTGATGGGCCACTTCTTAAATTTACATTTTTCCCAAGTATATAAGCAATTCCCTTCGTTTGTGGTGTTGGCTGAGGGTTTGGAGGTTGTGGATTTGGAGGATTTGGATTCGGAGCTACTCCAAAAATAGCTGCTATTCCGTTTACATATGCTTGACATAGATCTTCAATAAATTGTGGGTTTTTCAATAAATTTGCATCAAACGTTGTATCAATAAAAGCAGTCTCAGTTAAAATTGCATCCATTGCAGTCTCTCTTAGTACTGCATAATTTGCTTTTTTTGCCCCTCGGTCACGAAGGCCGTATTTTGTTAATACAGGATTGACTGCTGCATGAATTTTTTGTTGCTTTGCATATGCGGAGCTACTGTTAGATAACCCATTATAAATATAACTTTCAAATCCAGTTCCACCGCCACTATTTATATGAAATGAGATAAAGTAATCTGCTCCAAAAGAATTAGCGATATTAGCACGTTCTGATAAAGAGATAAATACATCACTATCACGTGTCATTTTAATAGTAATTGGGTAGTTTGCAGATAGAATGTCTCGCACACGTCTCGCTATTTGAAGTGTTAAGTTTTTTTCTACTAAACCATTACCAACAGCACCAGAATCATATCCACCGTGACCTGCGTCTATTACAAGTTTCATATCACTGTCTCGTTCCTTTCTTTCGTGTAATAGGTTTACATTGCTACTCGTCCTATTTTATGTAAAATGTACAAGTTCCGTTACAATTACAAATAAAAAACCACCTTATGTAAGGCGGTTTCTATCATCTTGCTTTAACCAATTTAAAATAAATATATACGATTGATAGTGAATATAACGTATGCAAAATAAAATAAATAAAAGACCCATTCCAACACCGCTGTATAACAAACCGAACTTTAAAAAAATGTTCAAAAGTGGCGGGAAATTAGTAATATTTTGTACTGTAACAAGCATGCAAAACAAAATAAAAAACACAGGTACATATTGTAATTCGTACGGCTTTCTTTTCTTACTAGCTCTTTTCCGAATGAACTTATGGCTTAGTTCTGCCAAAATAAAACATCCTCCAATTAATACAAGACCAGAAGTCATTATCATGTATCCACCTGCCTTATATTTATTTTAGTACATTACTAATCATCGTTATATTTTCTTCACGTATGTTCCATCTTCTTCATTAAAGCCAAAGCTCTCTATGAAAGTTTTTGCTTGTTCTGTTAATTCCTTTTGTAACACTTTTATCTCTTTCACACCTCTTTGTTTCATCATCTCTTCAAATGTAAAATACGTATTTGTTCCATATCCGTAACTTTGATAATCAAAATGAATTATTAATTGAGATAAAACTACACTCTCTTCTTGAACACTGTAATCTATTACACCAATATATGTATCATCAACTTTTACGCAATACTGCACCTGTTTCTCACTTACATTATGCGAGCGGAACATTTCTTTAACAACGTTTTCATTTTCTACTGTTACTTTTTCAAACGCAATCATATGTTGTCCATCCTTTTACTATTATTGTATCAATAATACGTTCTATTTATGAAAAAAAACCTTAAGACCATATGCGGTCTTAAGGTTTTTCTTATTAAACTAAGCTATACGCACGTTTTGTTTCTTCGTGGAACTTATTCGTATCGTATTTATGCTCAACATAAATTTGGTGCCAAACCATAAACGCAAGTACAGTCCAAATTTTACGGCTATAATCGCCTTTATCTGCACAATGTGCTTCCAGTAAGTTTAATACATACTGTTTGTCGATTAAATGATCTGTTTTACTTTCGTTTATAATATTTATAGCCCAGTCATGCATTTCATCTTTTAACCAGTGACGAATTGGTACCGGGAATCCAAGTTTTTTACGATCTAACACGTGATCTGGAACGATTCCGCGTGCTGCTTCACGTAAAATAGCTTTCGTAGTTCCGTTAGCAATCTTTAATTCAGTTGGAATTTTAGATGCAACATCGAATACTTCTTTATCTAAGAACGGTACACGAAGTTCTAATGAGTTTGCCATTGTCATTTTATCAGCTTTTAATAAAATGTCACCACGTAACCACGTGAACATGTCAATGTACTGCATTTTACTTACATCATCATAATCTTTAATCTCGTTATACAATGGTTTCGTGATATCCATATAGTTAACACTTTCATTGTAGAACTTCATTAATTCCGCTTTCTCTTCTTCACGGAAGATTTTCGCGTTTCCATAGTAGCGCTCCTCAATTGGCGTACATCCACGCTCTAGGAAGCTCTTTCCTTTAAATCCTTCTTTAAGAGCACCGCTTAATGCTTTTAGAACGCTCTTACCTGGGCTAGGAATGTACGAGAACATTTTTAGTGAGTTTGGCTCACGGTAAATGTTATAACCACCAAATAGCTCGTCTGCGCCTTCCCCTGAAAGAACAACTGTTACATGTTTACGTGCTTCTTTTGCAACGAAGTACAATGGTACAGCTGCTGGATCTGCTAAAGGATCATCCATATGCCAAATAATTTTTGGGAACTCATCCATAAATTCTTTCGCTGAAATAAATACGTTATGGTTTTTAACGCCTAATTTCTCAGCAGTTTCTTTCGCAACATCAACTTCACTGAAACCACGTTGTTCAAAACCAACAGAGAACGTTAAAAGGTTCGGATTCATTTCTCTTGCGATAGAAGCGATAATAGATGAATCGATACCACCAGATAAGAATGAACCTACTGGTACATCACTTCGCATATGTACTTTTACTGAATCGTATAATACATCACGAATTGCTTGGATATGCTCTTCTTTCGTTGCGCTTGAAGCATTGAAATAAGGCTTCCAGTAGCGATGGATTTCCATCTCTTTACCGATTTCCTTTACGAAATAATGACCAGGCTCAATTTTATTAACATCAATTGTTAATGTTTCTGGTTCTGGACCATATTGGTACGTAAAGTAATGTTGTAGTGACGTTGGGTTTACCCCTTTGTCTTCCATTACATGCATAATACTTTTCTTCTCAGATGCGAAGAATGTAGTATCACCTTGTTGCGCGATATATAATGGTTTAATACCAAAGTGGTCACGTGCACCGAAAAGTTTCTTTTCTTCACGATCCCAAATCATAAATGCAAACATACCACGAAGATAGTCTACACATTTTTCTTTCATATGTGCATACAATGCAATGATAACTTCTGTATCAGATTGCGTTGCGAAAGTCGCACCTTTTTCAAGTAACATTTCGCGTAATTCTACATAATTGTAAATTTCACCATTAAAAATAATTACATATCGATCATTTTCATAAGTTAGCGGCTGATGTCCTGCCTCTAAGTCAATGATACTTAAACGGCGGAAGCCAAATTGTACATGTTCATCACGAAAATATCCTTCGTCATCTGGACCGCGGTGGAAAATCATCGTGTTCATATTTTCAAATTGATGTTTTTCTGTTTCTGAAAACTCTCTAGGGTTTTCACATAAACATCCTACAAAACCACACATACTTCTTACCCTCTTTCGGTTTTCATTCTGTTTCTATACTACTATATCAACCCTATTTATACTAGCATAATCAACTCAATATGGCGACCAAAAACTATAAAAAAATCACTCCATTTCACATTTTTAACATTTTTTTATGAAAACATGAAAATTAGGCAATCACCTTTCTCCGCTTTTGTCATATGATATTGCAAATTGATTTCTAGGAGGGAATACCATGAGTGAAGAAAAAAAAGATTCTTCTCGTCCACCGGTTCGCAATTATTTAAAGCAAATTGATGATTTTTTTGAGCAAACACCTCTTCGCAATGTAATCGCTGATTTGAATCATTTTTTCCAAAAAGGAAATCGTTTATTAACATTCCCTGTAGATTTATATGAAGTTGATGAAGAACTCGTTGTTACCGCTGAACTACCGGGTATACAAAAAGAGCAAATTCAAATTGAAATACAAACCGAATACTTAAAAGTCTCTGTAAAAGAAGAAATACTTGAAGAGGCAGAAGAACAAACATCTCATAACTATTATCGCCGAGAACGGTCTATTTCAGAAGCCGCAAGAATGATTAAATTGCCTTATTCCATTAATAAAAAAGCAGCGAAAGCTTCCTATCAAAATGGTGTGTTAGAAATTCGTGCACCGAAACTTCCACAACAGCATGACATTTTATCTATAGACTAATGTAAAAAAATAAGGGTGCTACGCACCCTTATTTTTAATCCACTAATCGCTTCATATCACGTATTATATCTTCGTACGGTGTATTACTAATACCGCTATACTTTTTCATTACTTTTCCATTTTGATCAATTAAATAAAATGATGTACCATGTATTACTTGACCGTTCTCTGGCTTATCTACAAGTGATTGGAAATTATCTTTTGAAAACTTTGTAATATCTTCTAACGAATAACCCGTCAATAAATTCCAATTACTAGTATCTTCTGTAAACTTTTGAATGAAAGCTTTCAGATTTTCTGGTTTATCAAGATCTGGATCTACACTAAACGAGACAAACTGAACGTCTAACTTCTCTTCCTTTGCCATCTTCTGTAATTTTGCCATATTAGCAGTCATTGGCGGACAAACTGTTTGACAGTTTGTGAACATAAAATCTGCAACCCATACTTTCCCTTTTAAATCTTTTGTACCAAATTGTTTTCCATCTTGATTTGTGAATTGGAAAGTTTCTAAATCCCAATTTAATGGTTTACGAAGCTTTGAGCCTGATCCACTACATCCAGCGAGTACAAATAGACAAAATACAACCATAAGACCAATTAGTTTTTGATAACGCTTCATTTATAAACCTCTTTTCTCTATCCTAAATTTAAATAGGTTATGCTCATCATAACAAAAGTTAACACTACGAGAAAATTGTTTACTGCATTTGTTCACGAAATCGTACGAATTTACGTATGATACTTCTTAATTTCAAGCGAATTACTAGACAAAATATGTTTTTTCACTATTATTTCTCTAAATCGTATTCGCAAAACAAAGCTCAATGTTAAAATTGTAAATACCTCTCCCTATTTTTTAACAATTAATTAAACATTAATCCATGTTATACACTGTATTCCTTAACAACATTTCGGTACAATACAACTACAACGATTTTAAATGAGGTGATGTTCATGGCGAAGCGCTATGAAAATATGGATAATGTCAGTACAAAAAAATCAATTCGTTCTTTTTTAAGATGGCGTAAAGAACGAAAGCTGAACAAAAAAGACTTTTCTTTTTTAGTAGAACAATCACCTGTTAAACAAAATGCATTTTTGCAAAGCAATGTTGAAAAAACGACAGTCACATGGGTGGGCCATTCTACTTTTCTTATCCAAACGAATGGACTTAATATATTAACAGATCCAGTATGGGCAAATAAATTAAAGTTAGTTCCGAGGCTTACTGAACCAGGTCTTACTATACAAGAACTACCTAAAATTGATATAGTCCTTATTTCACACGGTCATTATGATCATTTAGATTTTTCAACTCTTCGTCAGTTAAATGATGATGTTCTATATCTTGTACCTATCGGATTAAAAAAATTATTTACTCGTAAGAAATTTACGCATGTAGAAGAATATAAATGGTGGGAAAGTACGACGATTAATGAAGTTTCTTTTCACTTCGTACCTGCTCAGCACTGGACGAGAAGATCCTTATTTGACATGAATACATCTCACTGGGGTGGATGGATTATTGATAATGAAACGACTTTGGAAACCATTTATTTTTGTGGCGACAGCGGCTATTTCCAGGGTTTCAAAGAGATTGGAAAGCGCTTTTTAATTGATATTGCTCTTATGCCAATTGGCGCTTATGAACCAGAATGGTTTATGAAAGTATCTCATGTTTCCCCTGAAGAAGCAGTGCAAGCTTATTTAGATTTAAACGCGACACATTTTATTCCAATGCATTACGGAGCTTTTGCACTTGCTGATGAAACACCTCGCGAGGCAATAACAAAACTTCGAAGTAATTGGAATTTACGTATGTTACCGTGGGAACAACTGCATGTACTCTTTTTAGGCCAAACTTTTACTTATAATAGCGACACAAATAAAAAACAAGTACAAGAAAAAATCGAAACTTTACAAGTGTAATGTAACTACTTATTTTCTATATCCATCATATAATATAGAAAATCATAAAGGGTGTTTTCTATGAATGAATATTTACAGACTCGCTACATCATTAGCGGGAGCGCCTGTATAGCCCTTCTCATTTCTTACTTTCTATTCACATAAAGTGAAACTTTAATCAGTGGGGGTCGTTCATCATCCCCACTGATTATTAGCCTTCACCAATCGGGCATTTACGGACCGTTGATCTCACACCTAACTTCTTTGCTTTCGCTGAATTTTGAGGTGAGGGTCTTACTGTCCGTTAATGCGGGATAAAAAAGCTACTTGAAATATATTTTCAAGTAGCTTTTTTATTACTCTGCTAAATACATAAATCCAATTGCACCCGGACCTGTATGAGTACTAATAATAGGCGTTGTATAGAAAATTTCTGATTGAGTAAATCCACTCACTTTTTCCACAGCTGCTTTCATACTTTCAGCTAAAGGAATTGCTTTTGCATGCGGAATCGCAACAGCTTTTACAACTTTTCCTGCTGTATCTTGCTCAAATAACTTAGCTAACGTTTTTACAATTTGGCCTTGACTGCGCACTTTCGTTACAGGGTTATAAACACCGTCTTCAAGGCTAGCAATTGGCTTTATATTAAGTAGCGAACCGATAAACGCTTTTCCTTTACCGATACGTCCACCCTTCACTAAGTTTTCTAATGTATCTACCACTACATATAAACGAGTATTCTTTCTCACTTCATCTACACGTTTTAAAATTTCTTCTAGTGAGCGTCCTTCATTTGCCATTTTTGCAGATTCTATTACTTGATATGCTAAAGCATGTGTAATAAATTGTGAATCAACAACTGTTACTTTTGTATCAGTCATCGATGCAGCACTATTTGCAGTCGCAACAGTACCACTCATTCCACTTGTCATATGGATAGAAAGTACTTCACTTCCATCTTCACCTAGCTTGTCATACATTTCTACAAATGTACCCATAGCTGGTTGTGATGTTTTTGGTAGTTCCTCTGATTTAATCATTTCTTCAATAAACTCATCAGGTTGTAAATCAACGCGATCTAAATATGTTTGTCCATTTACAGAGATTGATAATGGTAGAACATGAATGTCATACTTCTCGATTACATCTTGTGATAAATCTGCCGTTGAATCTGTTACAATTTTAATTTTTTGCATACTATCCTTCTTCCCTTTCCAATACGCTCTCCTTGTTATTATACTAGCATTCCTAATGCTTTCAACAATTTCGAACGAAATTTCATCAAATTAATTATATTTTTATACCTAAAATAAAAAGACAGAGTATTCCTGACTCTGTCCTGCTCTAATTTATGCGTTTTTTTCAAGGGTATTTGTTTTATATACATTTAAATATTCATTCCACTTCAAACATTTTTGTAAATATTCACGGAAAGAATACGAAAATCTTGGGTGCTTTTGTTTTTGAATTTTTGCAATAAATAATTGAAGACGAGACTGAATTAGAAACGATAATGGATGCTGCGCCTGTAGGACAGGGATTTCGAATATTTTAATACAATCCCCTGTTGAATGAGTGAAATAAAAACTTTTCGTAATCACAATATCAATCCTCTTTTTCATTGGATTTTGAACTTCCTCTACTTTACGCTGTAACACGTTGTTTAAAGTGGAGACTCCTTTGAATACAAAAGTATCCTTAGATGATCCCTTTAGTCCTTATGGTTAGTAGATTTATTCTCTATTCATCTCCACCTAATCCATCCCCCGTCCTAATTATCACGTGAGACGGGAATCTCGTTATCCGTAAATTGCTTAATACATTCAGTATAAACTTATAAAGGTGCAAAGTTTGTCTAAATTTTGGAGATTCTATTATTTTTTTCTTCTTTATATTGTATACGTTTATAGCCATAGTATAACAAATAATTAAAAAAGTGCCTTTATAACGAGGCACTTTTCGACTGTATTTCTTCTTCCCTTTTCTTTTTTCGCTTACTAACAATCTTTGATAAGGCAATACTAATTTCATAAATACAAATAAGCGGTACCGCAACTAAACTATGAGATAAAAAATCTGGCGGTGATATACACGAGGCAATGATAATCAATGCTACGTAAGCATACCTTCTTATTTTTATTAGAAACTCCGCCGTAAGTATGCCAATACTCGTTAAAAACATTACCACTACAGGTAATTCAAAAATCACAGCAAATGGAACTGTTAAATTAAGTACAAAATGAAAATACTTTTCTGTCGTAAACATCGTATTAAACATTTCATTACCTATCGTAGTTAAAAAATGAAATAAAAACGGCATTACAATAAAATATCCAAAACTTAAACCTGCAATAAATAATATAGACAATACCGGTATATACATTACAGTCATCTTTTGTTCATTTGGATGTAAACCTGGTTTTACAAATAACCAAATTTGTATAGCAGCAAAAGGAATTGTACAAACGATAGCAAATACTGTAGCAATCGAGAAAAAAATCCACAATACATCACTTGGACCGAGAACAGTTAATTTCATTGGTAAATCTTTTACAAGCCAAAAATAAATATCCTTCGTAAAAGTAAATCCAATAATTAAAAATAATACAAAGGATAACACTGTATAAATTACTCGTTTTCGAAGCTCAACGATATGTTCTACTACACTCATTTCCCGATCTTCCATCTCGTTCACCACACTTTACTTATCCATTACGAGGAAAATCCATTACATTTTTTCTTTCTTTTCCTTCTCTTGAAATGCGTCATCAGTCAATTCTTTCGTTGATTTTTTGAATTCTTTTAACGTTTCCCCTAAAGCCTTTCCGATTTCCGGCAATTTTTTAGGCCCAAATAATATTAGTACAGCTACTAAGATTAAAATTAACCCTGGAAAGCCAATATTTGAAAACATTTCCCCATCCCCTTTATTAGTAGATTTCTTGTCCTACTATTGCATAATTTTATTTTGTCAAAAAAGTTTGAAAACGTCAACAAATCCATCGTCTTTTGTCAAAAAAATTCAAAAATATAATCAATTATACAAATTTCATTTTCTATTGCTCTTGTGTATGATATGGTAAGGGAAATGACATATTATTTTATGATAGTAGAAAGGATTTGCATTATGACTGAAAAAATGACACGAATGACACATTTTGTGAAAGAAGAAATTGCAAATGCAATAACACATGGTATCGGTGCCATTTTAAGCATCCCTGCCTTAATTATATTAATTATTCATGCGTCTAAACATGGTACTGCATCTGCTGTTGTTGCATTTACCGTTTATGGTGTAAGCATGTTCTTACTGTACTTGTTTTCAACGTTGCTACATAGCATTCACCATCCAAAAGTAGAAAAATTATTTACTATTTTAGATCACTCAGCCATCTATTTATTAATCGCTGGCACATATACTCCTTTTCTACTCATTACACTTCGTGGACCTTTAGGTTGGACGTTACTCGCAATTATATGGACACTTGCAATTGGCGGTATTGTCTTCAAAATTTTCTTTGTACGCCGTTTTATAAAAGCATCAACTTTATGTTACATCATTATGGGCTGGCTCATAATCGTTGCTATTAAACCACTTTACGAAAATCTAACTGGACATGGTTTTTCACTACTTTTAGCAGGTGGCATTTTATATTCAGTCGGGGCAATCTTCTTCCTTTGGGAAAAGCTACCTTTCAACCATGCCATTTGGCACCTCTTCGTTTTAGGCGGTAGTGCAATGATGTTCTTCTGTGTACTCTTTTACGTCTTACCTGCAGCGTAATAAAAAAGGTTTCAGCTTGATGAAAGCTGAAACCTTTTTTATTACTTATGTAATTGTGATGCGATAACATCCTGTGTATGCTTCGTTAATTCTTTAATATCCATATTCGCATACTCTTCAGGTGTAATCGGCTTAGAAATCGTTACTGTTGCATGAGCTCGTTTCATACGATTTCCATTCGCTTCAAACATTTTATATGTACCATCTAACGTTACAGGTAAGATTGCTACACCAGATTTTACTGCTAGGTGAAAACTACCAGCTTTAAACTCTCCAATTTCGCCACCCTTACTTCTCGTTCCTTCAGGGAAAATTACGATAGAATGTCCATTCTTTAATAGTTCAATTCCATCTTTAATCGCTTGAAGAGATTGACGACGATCATTACGAACCATAAATACACAATTCATAAGTTCCATCCAAGTTGGTACAACTGGAAACTTCTTAATCTCTGCCTTTGAAACGAATCCAATTGGTTTATTTAAGTAACCTAGTAAAACAGGAATATCCATATTACTTTGATGATTACTTACAACTAGTACCGGCTTGTCTTTCGGAACATTTTCAAGCCCTTTTACTTCTACTGCCCCACCAGCAACACGTACCATTTTTTTACCAAACCAATTTGTCGTTTTATACACAGCACTATCTTTTTCTTGCGGTGACATCGTATTTACTTGTTTTTTAAGACGCCACATTCTCGGTGTAATCGCAATTACAATTAAAATTAAATAAAAGATTTTAAAAAACGTTTGAATCATACAGAACCCCCACCTATTATCATTCCGACCTTCATTATACTAGACAAACGAAGGAAAAAGAAGAAAAAATGTCCAAACAACAAGTGTTTGGACATTTTTAAGTATTCTATATTAGAAACGTTTTGCTAATTCACGTGCGTTAGCAATTGCTGCTTCTTTAATTTCTTGTGCTTTTTCAGGATTAGCATTCATACCTTCAACTGCAATATATTCAGTTTCATTTACACCGATGAATCCTAATACTGTTTTCAAGTGATTACGACCGAAGTCTACAGCTGCGTATGCTCCTTCAGAATAAACGCCACCTGTTGCTTGAATGTGAAGTGCTTTTTTGCCTTCTAATAAGCCAACTGGACCATTTTCAGTATATTTGAATGTTTTACCTGCGATTGCTAAGTTATCTAAGTATGCTTTTACTACTGGTGGATAGCTAAAGTTCCACATTGGAGTTACGAATACATAACGATCTGCATGCATAAATGTTTCTAAGTTTGTGTTCATTGCTGCAACTTTTTGTTGTTGAACTTCTGTTAAAGTTTCAAAGCCTTCACCTGCTGCAAATTTACCCCAAGCAGCAAATACATCTGCATCAATTGCTGGTACAGTCGTATTGAATAAATCAACTGTTACAACTTCGTCTTGTGGATGCTCGTTTTTATAAGCTTCGATGAAAGCTTCTCCTACTGCCATTCCGAAAGAACCTTCTGCTGAATTTGGATTTGCTGTGATAAATAGTACTTTTGTCATTGTATTCTCTCCCTTTAATTTTATCTTTAATTTGAGATTTATAATTCGAAAGTAAATAACTTACCTTATGTAAGTATAATACAAAATCTCTCGCTTCATGTCAATAAAAAATAGCTACTTTTTTTTCGTAAGTTAATAAGTTGTTTTGTAATCTATAAATTATATATTTCCATTTAAAATGTTAACTAAATAAAAAACTACCTCCATATTTCATGGAGATAGTCCTTCATCAACCTTTATTTTTGAAAAATATGTTTCACTTTTTCAGCTGGAATGTTACTTCCACCTCTACCTTTTACATCTTCAATCATCATTGTAATGACCATATCAGGTGCATTTAAATCAAATGCAGCGAACCAGCCTAGTTCTTTTCCTTCGGCCTCTTTAGATACTTTTAATTCCGCTGTACCTGTTTTTCCAGCAAGGGTCATACCATCAATTTTAGCAATTTTCCCTGTACCATCCGGATCATTAATTACTTTAGTCATAGCAGTTTTTAATATATCCTGATTTCCTTTTGAAATGACATTTTCTTTCCAAGCTTTTGGTTGTTTATCTGTTTTAATGATATATGGTGACGGAATTGTTCCATCATTTACAATTGGCGCATATGTTAAAGCTAGATGAAGAGGAGTCATTAACACTTGTCCTTGACCATATCCTGTATCTGCCATTTGAATATCATTTTTAATACCATCATTTGCGATTTTAGAAGCTGGGAATCCATATTCAATTGGTAATTTCTCATCGAATCCGAATTTTTTCGCTTCACTCATAAATTTATCTTTTCCGATTTTCAAAGCTTCTTGTGCGAAGTAAATATTATCCGAATATTTCATTGCCTTATCCAAATCAATCGGATTTGCATCTTTCACACGTGTTACGTAATAATTGCCCCAAGAAGAATCTTTTGTCCATTTCAATCCTTCAATTTTCAATTCTTCTTTTGGATCAATCGTTTTCGTTTCAAGACCGATTGCAGCTGTAATTGGCTTAAATACAGAACCTGGTACCGATAATTGTGTAAATCGGTTCGTCATCGGTTTTTTCGGATCATTATTCCAAGCTTCACGTTGTGCTTTCGATGTTCCTCGTGCAATTAAATTAGGATCATATGCTGGACTACTTACGAGTGCAATTGTTTCTCCACTTTTCGGATTAATTGCCGCACTTGAACCAGCTTCGCCCTTCATTTCATTATACGTTTTTTCTTGAACAGCACTATCGATAGTTAAAGTTACATTTTCTCCATCAACAGCTTCTGTTTTTGCTAAATTTTTAATTTCTTTTCCTTGTGCATCTTCTACAAAGACACGGCCACCTTTTTTACCGCGTAGCTTTTCTTCCAATACTTGCTCTAATCCAGCTTTACCAACTGGCTCATCAGCTTGGTAGCCTTTCTTTTGTAGCGTTTTTAAATCTTCAGCATTTATCTTTCCGATATAACCAGTTAGATGAGCTGCCGCTTCCCCTAACGGATATGTACGAACATTTACAGGTTTTGTTGCAACACCAGGTAAATCAATATACGTATTTTGCGTTGCCCCTTCAGGTAAAATTCCAATTGGTACAAGATACCCTGGTTTTACCCATTTAGCAGTTAGTTTTTGATCAATTTCTTCTACAGACATATTTAACAACTTAGCTACTGCTTCTTTCGTTTGCGGAGCAGTTTCATCTAATTTTTCTGGAACGATTCCGATCTCAGAAGCTTTCCCATTCGTCGCAAGACCTTTTCCATTACGATCGTATATTTCACCACGTTTTGGCTCCGTCGTTTGCATACGCACTTTACTATCTTTTGTCATGCCAGGGAAAATGAAATCAGGTGTCCAATCTATTTTCCAAGATTCTTTATCTCCATCTTTTTCTTTCACCATTTTTGCTTCATGACCAAAAGTGATTTTACCACCAACTGTATCCATGCTTACTTTAAAAGGAACAGGGCCTTCATCTTTTTTATCTTCTTTTACTTCCCCTGTTTCTACCTTTAAGTCTTTCACTTCAATACCAGAATAAATTTTTTCATATTTCTCAGTAAACTCTTTCTTGGAAATATCTTTTTTTGCATTTTCTGATAATTGATCGTACATATCTGCAAATTTTTGTTTATTCCATGATTTCACATATGTATCAAACGCTTCTTGTGGTTTTTCTTCTTTACCACATCCAACTAACATGAATGTTAAGCAAAGAAAAAGAATCCCCCATATTTTTCTCAACTGATTCTCCTCCTCTTTCTATATTAATACTTTTGAAAATTTTAGCATTTTTCACATGCTACCTTTCATTATAGCACTATTGAATACCATCTATAAACTTACATTTATAAATACAAATAAAAAAAATTGATGCGAATACTCACATCAATTTTTATTATTATTGTTGTTTCTCGTATACATGGTAATAATACGTATACGGATTTTTTTCATCCGTTAAACCTTTTTCTACAAAAATCTCTTTCCAATTTGTCATATCCATTTCTGGGAAGAATGTGTCTCCTTCAAATGCGTGGTGGATTTTTGTTATATATAACTTGTCTACATACGGTAAAAAGAGATCATAAATTTGCGCTCCGCCAAAAATAAAAATCTCTTCTTCATTTTTACATAGTTCAAACACTTCTTCTACAGTATGAGCTACTTCGCAGCCTTCTACATGATACCCTTCATTACGAGTTACAATAATATTACGTCTTCCAGGCAATGGTCTACCAATTGCTTCATAGTTCTTTCTCCCCATAATAAGTGGATGACCCATCGTTGTTTTCTTTACATACTGTAATTCACTCGGTAAACGCCAAGGTAAGTTATTATCTTTACCAATTACTCTATTCTCGTCCATTGCGACCATAAATGAAACAATCATCTTGTCATCTCCTCTACAATTACACTGCAACCGGTGCTTTAATCGCTGGGTGTGGATCATATCCTTCAATCGTTAAATCTTCCATCTCAAAATCAAACACAGATCTCACATCTGGATTTAATGTAAGTTTCGGGAACGGACGTGGTTCACGTGCCAATTGTTTTTCTACTTGTTCAAAATGATTCGTATAAATATGCGCATCTCCAATTGTATGAACAAATTCTCCTACTTCAAGACCACATTCATGTGCAATTAAATGTGTTAGTAGTGAATAACTTGCGATGTTAAATGGAATTCCAAGGAAGATGTCGCCACTTCTTTGATATAGCTGACAAGAAAGTTTTCCGTCCGCTACATAAAACTGGAATAGCGTATGACAAGGCGGTAATGCCATACTCGGTACGTCTTCAGGATTCCAAGCAGAAACGATTAAGCGACGTGAATCTGGCGTTTTTTTAATCATTTCAATTACATCTTTTAGTTGATCCAGTGTTTCACCAGCCGTCGTTTTCCAAGCACGCCATTGCTTGCCATATACGTCTCCTAAGTAGCCATATTTATTCGAAAAATCATCATCTTCTAAAACATTCTTTTTAAATAGGTCCATTTGCTCATCATATTGCACTTTAAATTCCTCATCTTGTTGTGAGCGAAGACCGAAATCTGTCATATCAGGCCCAGTATACTCGTCACTTTCTACCCAGCTCTTAAATGCCCATTCATTCCAAATGTTATTATTATGCTGCAATAAATAGCGAATGTTTGTATCACCTTTCATAAACCAAAGTAGTTCACTTGCTACAAGGCGAAATGGTACTCTCTTTGTGGTTAATAAAGGAAATCCTTTACTCAGATCAAAACGCATTTGATATCCAAATACAGATACAGTTCCTGTCCCTGTACGATCTTCTTTCTTCGTACCGTGCTCCATTACATGGCGGCATAAATTTAAGTATTCATATTCAGCATGTTTCATATGTAGAAAAACCTTCTTTCAATCTTATATGAAATTTATCATAACATGAAAAACAACAAATTTAATAATCTTGATAAATAAAAATTATTTTCAGTAATTCTTACAAAATTATTAACTTTCCATATTTAAAAAGGTTTTCATTTTCTATTACCGAAAGTATAGTGCGGTAGGACAAAATTTAAATTTGGAGGTTAGAATTATGTCTAAAATTGAAACTCCTGTTATGACTTCGTTACAAACTACGGTTGAAAAAATGATGAAGGATTTAAAAGTTCCTGGTGCTGCTGTAGCTGTTATAAAAGACGGTGAAGTTATTCTTTCAGAAGGTTTCGGCTATCGAAATATAGAAACAAAAGAGGCTGTTACACCGAGCACCCGGTTCGCAATCGGTTCCTCAACGAAAGCTTTTGGCACACTTTCATTAAGCTTGTTAGCACAGCAAAAAAAGTTTAATTGGGATACTCCTGTCCAGTCTTATATACCTAACTTCTCTTTATGTGAACTACTTGCTACCTCACAAGTTACAGGACGGGATTTAGCCTCTCACCGCACTGGAGTGAGTCGTCATGATGCTCTTTGGTACAGCTCTTCCTTATCTCGAAAAGATCTCGTTGAAAAAATAAAACATTTACCACTTGATGCACCGTTCCGAACAGCATTTTTATATAACAACTTAATGTATGCGACAATTAGCTGCATTGTTGAAAACATTACAAATCAAACGTGGGAGCAATACGCTACAGAACATATTTTAGAACCTTTAAATATGAGGCATACAAACTTCTCTGTTACAGATTCACAAATTACAGAGGATTATGCTTTACCTTACATTGAAAAAGACGGTGAAATAAAAGAAGTTCCATTCCGTAACATCGATACAGTTGGCGCTGCTGGGTGTATTAATTCTACAATTGAAGATATGGTAAATTGGGTACTTCTTCACTTAAACAAAGGAAAGTTTGGAGATCATGAATTAATCTCCTCTGAATTATTACAACAAATGTATACACCACACAATTCAATTCCAGATCAACCAGTTCTATCACTCCCTGAATCTCCATTAAATAGTTACGGCCTCGGTTGGTTTATTAGCGCTTATCGTGGTAACAAAGTGATTCATCATGGCGGTAATATTGATGGATTTTCGGCACTTGTTTCATTCATGCCAAAAGAAAATGTAGGTCTTGTCATTTTAACGAATGCTGGAGGCACATTACTTCCTACTTATCTTGCTAACCAAATTTATGACGAGCTACTTGAATTAGAAGGCATCGATTGGCATAAACGTGCTGTAGAAGATACTGAAAAAATGAAGGAAATGATGAAAGAAGCAACTGAATCCCTTCCTGAGCAAATTAAAGGGACTACACCTTCTCACAAATTAGAGGATTATACTGGTACTTTCGAACATCCTGCATACGGAACATTACAAGTATACAAGCGAGATGATTCATTATTTGTGCAATTCATGGAAATGGACATTCAATTAACACATCATCATTACGACGTCTTCTCTGCAAAAGTTGACTTATTCCGAATGAAAATGAGTTTATTATTCGCTTATGAAATGAGTGTGAGTGGTGAATTTCCATCCCTTCAGTTACATGTGCCAGCTACGTTAAGTACTCAGTCGCTTATATTTAAGAAAATTAAATAAGTATTTTGATGGTAAAAAATAAAGATAGGTGCGAATTACACCTATCTTTTCTATTTCATATCAATCTTATCTGATTGAAACCAAATCGGCTTCGATAACTCAAAGTTATTATGATCCTCTAAAACTATAGTAAGACGCTCTAACATATCATCTAACATATGCGGTGCTGCTCGTAATGTCCAGACAACTGATGAGAAAACTGTCATGCCGACGTACACCGCATATAATTTCCAGAACTCCTCTGGTATTCTCCTATTAAAGTATCCTTCTATTTGTCCGATTGAATACGGAATACTAATGTCTCTTGCAAATAGTGCAATTTTTACAAAATCATGAAGTGGGTCGCCCCAGTCATAACCATTAAAATCAACAACACCTACATATTTCCCATCCCGCACAATTATATTTTCTAAATGAAAATCATCGTGTTGAAATCGATTTGGGCGGTTTTGTACATACATTTCATTTTCATCTATAAACTTAATGATTTTATCATCATTTTTTATTTTTATTCCGCATGTTTTGTATGCCTCTAAATATTTTCGATGTTTTTTCATGGCTCTTTCATACCATGGAAGTATACCCTTAGGAGCTTCATATGTATGCATTTTTGCTAAATCTTTTCCTGCTTCTATACCAATATCATATTGTTCTTTTAGTGTATATGTAGGCAACAATTTTTTCGCATCTTCTCCTTCTATATACGAAAAAACACCGTAGCATAAACCTTCTTCTTCCAACAAACCCATTTCAATTGGCCTTTGTGCTTGCACACTACGTTTTTGCATTTCATTTAAAATTTGAAACTCTATTTTCTTTCTTTCAAACTCTTTTATATCGCCTGTCCGTAACAAATACTTTTCATCTTTAATAGTCGTAATGATATATTTTTTATCAGGTGAGAAACCTTTAGAAATTTCTTCAATATTTGCTGCATCCTTTACTATTTGTATATTGTTTTGCCGTGCTGCAATTGTCTTCATGTTTATTCCCCTTACATTTCTACATTTGGTGTATACGCTACTTCTATAATAAATCCATTCGGATCGTAAAAATCAACCGTATAGTATCCGTCCGAATAATGATTCATTTCTATCGGACCACGTATTACCTTCACTTTTGTACTAGCAAGAAAATCTGCTACTTCATCAACTATTTCTCTACGAGTAGCTTGATAACAAATATGTCTAGGCCCTAAAGTCCTTACAATTTCCCCGCCCACCTCTTTAAAATATATTTCACTTTCTCCCGTACTATATGCTACTTCATTTAACTTTCTCCATCCAATTATCGAAAACAATTTATCATAAAAAGAAATAGACTCCTCTAAATTCGCGACCCAAAATTCAATATGATGAATACCTGCTCGAAGTGTATTCATATTAAGAATGTGCCCCTTGTACGACTTGTACAATTTCCATAGGCGTATGAACCATATAATCTGGTGCATCTTTTTCTACTGTTTCAATGACATCATATCCCCAAGATACCCAAATTACGTTCACACCAGCCTTTTTACACGCTGCTACATCTCGCTGTTCATCACCGACATATAACATTTCTTGCTCTGTTATTTTTTTTGATTTTAAAAACCTTTTTATCATTTTGTCTTTACCGAACAAATTTTTAGAACAATACACTTCTTGAATATTTTCGATACCATTATTATGTAAAAACGCTCGAATATGCTCTTCTGAGTTAGAGGATATGACGGCAATCCCGTAGCCTTTTTTATGTAATTCATCTAATACATCCTTCATCCCATGGAACAAAACGAGATCTTTTATAGCTGGTTGATATAATTTATAAAACTCTAACGCTAATATCGGTAGTTTATACAGTGGTACATCGAGTTTTTTACATCTCTCGGGCATCGTTAATTTACGTAAATGCTCAATTTCTTCTTCCCTTACTGTTTTATAACCATGCTTTTCAGCTATTTGATTATAGATCGGTACAAATATATTTTGTGAATCTACTAATGTGCCATCAAAGTCAAAAACAATATATTTTTGCATTTCCATACTCCCTTTTCTTCTTTTTTCCTAAACATATGTTATTCAACAACATAGTTGTCTTACCCTTTTATCAACAAAAAAAGAACAAGATTTTCTCTTGTTCTTTTTAAGAAAGCCATTTTGGCGGTACATTCGTATTCCAATAAATATTTCCTAGTTCATGATGTCCAGAGTATCCATCATCAAAACGATGATAATGGAAATTGAAATAATAACCATCTTGCGGTGGATGATCTCTTCTTACATGAAATCGTAGTAAGTCATTTCCAGATTTCGTATCGTAAACGTGAAAAATCTTTTCATTATTTCCACCAGCGGGTTTCTGAGAAATCGATAATGATTGCAACGACTCCTCTGGAACATCATTTGCAAGCTCAGCAATTGCCTCTTCAATTTTCGGTAATATTACATCTTTAAACTCATCTTCAATTACTGGACCAATTTTAGTTCCAAACTTTTGCATCGACTGCTTCTCTGCTTCTTGCATTGCATAAGTAATAAAAGTATCGGTGGTTAACCTGTCATTCGTTTCTTCATATGTATAGGACGTACTCTCCAAATTTTGTTGCCCAGCTGTACTCGTAGGCTTGTCCGCAGCTTTGGCATTATCAAGCAATATGGAAGGAGGCGTCACTAAACCAAATGTAAATACGGTAATTAATGCGACTAAGGTTTTTCTAAACCAATTTGGCATTTATGTTCCCTCCCCTTTCACTCATTATATTTTATCCCGCATTAACGGGTAAGCAAGACCCCCACCACCTCAAAATTCAGTGAAGGCAAAAAAGTTAGGCAGGGGATCAACTGCCCGTATAAGCCCGATTGGTGAAGGCTAATAATCAGTGGGGGATGAAGAAACCCCCCCCACTGATTAAAGTTTCACTTTATATAACGGTTGTTTCTTCTATTATACAAAATGATTGTAATTTTTGCACTTTACAATTTTGTTAACGTTCACATATTTTTCACTTGAATATGAAATTGTAAGATTTCATACAATAAAATACAACAACAATAAGGAGGCGACCAAATGACTTTAGATGTCATGTATTCCGCCGCAAGCATACTCGTTTTAGTATATTTTATTTATCAATGTGTGACAGATTAGAAAAAGAGCCATTTTCGGCTCTTTTTCTATGGTAAAAATACAATCCAACCAATCCATACTATAAAAATAATCCCGGCAATTACAGCTGGTAATAAATAAAAATGAAGAAGTATAACTATTTATATATCATTATAAAATATTTATTTTCATAGCAGGAAAAAACATTTTTTAACAGAATATTAAATGTTTGATTACATTTTATTGGAGTGAATAATATGTCTTTTCAAATTCGTGAAGCGACGATAGATGATATAGATGCACTTTGTTCTTTAACGAAAGAATTAAAAGGTTCCTCTATTTCCTATGAAGATATGAACAACCGCTTGCAATTCGTACAAATGAGTCCTTTTGATTTTTTATATGTTTATGTGGAAGAAGAAACTATATTTGGATTACTCGGGTTTCGTATACGCGAAAATTTAGAAGATGTAACTCGTTATGGAGAAATTTCAATTATTAGCGTCGATTCTACAATACGGCGGAAAGGCATTGGACAAGTGTTAATGGATTATGCAGAACAATTAGCAAAGAAGCATCATTGCATTGGAACATGGCTAGTTAGTGGAACAAAAAGAGTAGAAGCACATCCTTTTTACAAAAAATTAGGTTATGAAGTAAATGGATATCGATTTGTAAAACATTTTTAAACTACTTTTTACTTGAAGGGACTATAAATATGACAAACATTAAAGCAATTTTCATTGATCGTGACGGTACAATTGGCGGCGACACTACAATACATTACCCTGGTTCTTTTACATTATTCCCCTTTACAAAAGCAGCTCTGCAAAAAATAAAAGCTCAAAATATAAAAATTTTCTCTTTCACAAATCAACCAGGTATCGCGGATGGAATAGCGACTGTAGCTGATTTTGTACAAGAATTAAAAGATTTCGGTTTTGATGATATTTACGTTTGTCCTCACAAACATGGTGATGGTTGTGAATGCCGTAAACCAAGTACAGGCATGCTTCTAAAAGCAGCGGAAAAACATGGGCTTGATTTAACACAATGTGCTGTAGTTGGTGATCGTTGGACTGATATTGTGGCAGGTGAAAAAGTGAATGCGACAACAATATTAGTACGAACAGGCGCTGGATACGATGCTTTACATACGTACCGAGACAGGTGGGCACATATTGAGCCAAACTACATTGCAGAAAACTTTGAAGATGCAACAAACTGGATATTAAATCAACTATAATACAATTTAAAAGAGACGTTTTCATTTTGAAAACGTCTCTTTTAATCTTACATTTTTTAAAATGTTAATTCATAATGGAAATAACGATTATCTCTTAAATAACCATTTTCAGCGTATAATCGCTGTGCTGATAAATTATCAATCTCTGTTTGTAATTTTACACCTTTTGCGCCATTTTCTAATGCGAATTTTTTAGCAGCTTCTAATAATTTTTTACCTGTTCCAGTTCCGCGCTTCGCGGCTTGTACAAACAGATCATTTAAAATCCATAATTCTTTCATTGAAATGGAAGAAAATGATGGATATAGTTGCGTGAATCCAATATATTCACCGTCTTCAACTGCTACGAAAATAACGGATTCTTTTCTCTCGATACGATTTTGTAAAAATACTTTTGCACCATCTAAATCGGAATCTTGTCGGTAAAACATACGATAGTTATTAAAAACTGATGCTAGTCCATCTAAATCTGCAATTGTTGCCTCATATATTCTCATTTTACTCCATTCCCCTTCCAATACTGTCTCATTATATCCGTTACCCATTTAGGCTGTAGAATTTCTTCTTTCGGCATAAATTCTTTCATTACCGGCTTTATATCCAATATAGGGGTGCCATCAATAGCATCTAATCCCTCAACAATAATTGATTTACCGTCTCTTTTTATCACTTTTACAATTGTTACACCTAAGCGATTCGGGCGATTTTTCCCGCGCTGTGCAAAAATGCCTACTTTAGGATAATCATTATTATTTCTAGGATGTCTAGCAACATATTGAATTTGTTCATCCGTTACTTTATGAAAATAAAAAACAACTTCAATATGAGAAAATTCTTCAATCCCTTGTATACTTTCCTCTGTATACAATTCAGTTAAAGTAATACAGGATCTTACTTCTCCCCATTCGTCATCTTTTATTTCCTTTCTTTCATTATGTACAAATGCGATTGGTTGAACTGAAAACATACGCATCCCCCTTAAATGTAACCACTTACATTATAAAATATTTTCTGAATGTTTTCCACATACACGAACTAAGTTTACATAATATAATTATAATCTATTTCCTAAAGACACATTTACTGCTTCCATTGCATGTATAACAGTTGTATCAAATATCGGAACTAATACGTCTTCCTGCTTTATTAATAATCCTATTTCTGTACAACCTAAAATTATTCCCTGTGCTCCTTTTTGCACTAGCTCTTCTATGACTCTTTTATAATATTCTCTAGATTGCGATGTTATTTTTCCTAAACATAATTCTGTATAAATTATTTCATTTAATTTTTCTCTATTTTTTTCTACTGGCACTATTACTTTTATATTATTCTCTTCTATACGTGACTTATAGAAATCTTGCTCCATTGTATATTTCGTTCCAAGTAGACCAATCGTTTGAATACCTTTTCTTTTAATTTCTTTTGCAGTAGTATCAGCAATATGTAATACGGGGATGTTAATATTCTCTTTTATTTTCTCCACTACTTTATGCATTGTATTTGTGCAAATGATTATAAAATCTGCTCCTCCCTTCTGCAATGAATACGCCGCATTCCCTAATACTTCTCCTGCTCCATCCCAATCCCCGTTAGACTGGAATCGTTCAATCTCTTCAAAATCCACACTATTAATCAAACATTTTGCTGAGTGTAATCCCCCTAATCTACTTTTTATCTCTTCATTTAAAATTCGATAATATTCCGAAGTCGATTCCCAACTCATACCACCTATAAGCCCTATCGTTTTCATATATAACACACCTACCTAAACTTTTTTCTAAACTAATAACAATGTTTTATTATGTATATTATACACAATAAAACAAGACTTTAAGTTTATAATATAAAGTCTTGTTTTAACTATTTCCAAGGAAATTTTATGTGAATATTCTGAAATTAATTCCCTAATGTTTTTATAGAATCTTCATATTGATAATTAAAACATTGTCGATACAACTGTTTAATTTCATTATAAGAAGGAACTCGCGGATTATTTCCTGGGCTACCACTTTCAATTGCATCCGAGGCCATTTTTGAAATAGCATTTTCAAATTCAACCTCACCGATTCCGTATTCTTTTAAATTTGGAATACGAAGATCAAAACAAAGTTTTTTTATTTCCCTCAGCGTATAATCGGCTACTTCTTCATCACAATAGGAATACATATCTTTATTTAAACAACATCCAATTTCCGCTAGTCTTTTTGTTGCACTCACTTTTGTATATTCTAAAACTGTAGGTAATAGTATTGCATTTGATATACCATGTGGTACATGAAATAACGCCCCTACTGGTCTTGACATTCCATGAACTAATGTAACTGATGCATTTGAGAATGCAATTCCAGCTTGTAATGAAGCGATCATCATTGCTTCCCTTGCTTCCATATTACCTCCATCTTCATATGCAATACGTAAATATTTCATAATACTTTCAATAGCCGAAAGAGCAAGTACATCTGTAAGTGGTTGAGAAAATTTAGAAATATATGCTTCAATTGCATGGCATAATGCATCTATACCTGTCGCTGCCGTAATATGAGGTGGTACCGAACTTGTTAATATCGGGTCAATAATCGCTACTTGCGGGGTAAAACTCGGATGCTTCATCATCATTTTTACATCTGTTTTTTTATTCGTAATTACTGCTACACTTGTTACTTCTGACCCAGTACCTGAAGTTGTTGGAATTGCAATGAGTGGTAGTGGATCATTTTCTATTTCAACATCTTTTTGGACGTAATATTCAATTGCTCCACCATTAGTATATAACACCGCTACTGCTTTCGCAGCATCAATACAACTTCCACCACCAATACCGATAATAAAATCACACTTTCCTTCTTTACAAATCGTTAACGCTTCTAATACGTGTAAATTTGTAGGCTCAGCATTCACTTTATTATATGTAATAACAGTAATCCCTTTCTTATTTAGCTGTTTTATGCACCTTTCAACATACCCTAATTTCTCCATAATTGTATCAGTAACTATAAAAGCTCTTTTCCCAAACTTCTTTGATTGTTCCCCCAGTTTTTCAATCGAATTTCTTCCATATAGTACAGACTTCGGCATACGAAACTCAGCAACTTCTTGCAAATACTCCACCCCTTCTTACCCTTATTAATGTTTAGTTTATAAAATATCAACTAAATAAACCTTTACAATTCATATAGTATCTATTTTTAATAAATTCCTGTAATAGTATAGAATGCGATAACTAAAAACACAGCAAGCGTTTTCAAAACTGTTATAGCAAATATATCTTTATATGACTGTTTATGTGTTAAACCTGTTACTGTAAGAATAGTAATAATAGCGCCGTTATGTGGTAATGTATCCATTCCTCCTGATGCCATTGATACGATACGGTGCATAACTTCTAATGGGATATCAAATTGATTGGCTGCTGCAATAAATTTATCCCCCATCGCACTTAAAACAATCCCCATTCCTCCTGATGCAGAACCTGTAATACCGGCTAAAATATTCGTCGTTACCGCTCCATTCACTAAAGGATTTGTGAACGTTGCAGAAATGCCATCTCTCATAATTGCAAAACCTGGAAGTGCTGCAATGACACCACCGAAACCAAATTCCGCTCCAGTGTTCATTGTTGCAAGTAGTGCTCCACCTATACTTGTATTCAATCCAGCTTGAAATCCTGTTACTACCCGTTTCCAGTATAATAAAAGAGTTGTTAAAATTCCTATTATAAGTGCCAATTCTACAGACCATATTCCAACTACCGCACTCAATTCTACTTTTCCAAATGCTTTCATACCAATTGCTGAAAAGTCAAAACCGTTCGGATACCACTTCGGTATCATAATAGTAAACACTTTATTCATTACACCTACTAAAATAAGTGGTATAAAAGCAATAAGTTGTTGTACCTTCGTAATTTCTAAACTATTTAACAGCGGTATTTCTTTCTGCTCTAATTCCAAAGATGCTGCCATTTCAGTATTCCCATCGTTAAAACCAAAATACCCTTCACCTGCCGCTTTTGCCTTCTTACGCCTACTCTCTAAATATAATAAACCTAACGTGAGAACAAAAATTGCCCCTACAATACCAAGTATCGGTGCAGCATAAATATCCGTTTTAAAAAATGTTGTAGGTATTACATTTTGAATTTGTGGTGATCCAGGGAGCGCATCCATTGTAAATGTTACTGCTCCAAGGACAATTGTTCCAGGTATTAAGCGCTTTGGAATATTAGCTTGTCGAAAAAGCTTAGCTGCAAACGGAAATATAGCAAATACCACTACATATACACTAACACCACTATATGTTAAAATAGCACCCATTAAAACAATCGCTAAAATTGTACGTTTTTCTCCAACCAACTCTACAATCGTCTTTGCAATAGAATCAGCAATTCCTGACATTTCTACTACTTTCCCAAAAATTGCTCCAAGTAAAAACACCGGGAAATATAGTTTAATAAACCCTACCATTTTCTCCATAAAAATATTAGAAAAGAAAGGTAATACAAAACTAGGTTCTGTCAAAAATACCGCAAATAATGCAAAAATTGGTGCAAATAAAATAACAGAAAACCCTCTATAGGCTACAAACATAAGTAAGCTAAGTGCTAATAATATAATAACTAGCTCCAATTATACCCCTCCTTTAAACTGAAAATTCAATCTTTTATTGATAAACTTCTACTAATCTTTCATTTCTGACATCCCTCCTCTAATTCATACAAATTTTTCATACTAAAATGTCTAATTATACATATTCGATTACATATGAAAAATCCCTTTAAACAGAAACGATTTCATCGTCATACGTTATAAAGGGATTGTTAGTCTCTATTTTTATTTTTTTATTAAACTATTTTCTATACAAAAATGGTGTAGTTCTTCTATATCCTTCGCTATATGGGTCGAACTAACTTCAATCAACTCATTTTCACTACCATAGCCATATAAAACGCCAATTGAAGCAATTCCATTATGATTTGCACCTATTATATCGTGCTTTCTATCTCCAATCATAACAACTTCCTCTTTATTAAGTCCTTCATTCTGAAGTAAAATATGTGCAATTATTTCTTCTTTTTTTATTCTTGTTCCATTTAAATTACTTTCAATGATATCTTCAAAATAATTCGTTAGTTGAAAATGCTCTATTACTTGTCTAGCAAAAATAGTAGGCTTTGAAGTAGCTATAAATAAACGATTTCCGTTATCTTTTAATTGTTTTAGGAGATTTGGAATACCCTCGTATACACTATTCTCCAACAACCCACGTTGCTTTAAATATTCCCTGAAATAAAAAACAGCTCGTTCAACTTCTCCTTCATTCATATTATATCTCTCTACGAATGATTGCTGAATAGGAGGACCAATAAATGAATCTAACTCACTTACATGTAATTCTTCAATTCCAACCTTTTCTAACGCGTACAAAACTGAATTTACAATCCCCTTTTTAGGATCCGTTACTGTTCCATCTAAATCAAATAAAAATGTTGTATACATATTTAATCCCCCACTCATCCTACTTTACATGTAATACTAAAGGTTTTTTTACTACTCTACCTCTACTATACTACCATTATTTGTTTTTTCAAAAAAATCACTTTTTCTATGTTACATAGTTTCGGTTACATTAGACGGATAGATATGATAAAGTAAGAAAGTTACAATTAATTCAATAGAAACTGGTGAAACAAATGTCAATTACGTTAATTTTTATAATGGCTTTCACAATTGTCATCCACGCAGTCGAAACTAGTTCTTATAGTATTCGATTAGCTGGTGTTCGTTTAAAAAAGATTGTCGTTGCCTTATCTGTCGTAGGAATGGTATTACTTATTTCAAGAACTTCAAATTTACTACAAGCCTTTTTAATTGGCGGGATTGTCGATGAAGCAAAACGAGATGCTTCTATTAATTTAGAGCATACTATACGACTTGTACTATTATCTGCTTCCATAGGTACATTACTTGCGATTATTCTTTATCCAACTTTGACAAAACTATTTGGATATGTCATTCAAAACTTTGAAACAGATGGTTCTTTCATTCGAATGATGAAAACAAATAACATTCAAAAATTAAAGTACACAAAAAAATATGTGCGCTTTCCAAGATTTGAAATGATTCATAGATTGCGTATCGGTGGTATTCCAAAGCGTATTATGCTTATTAACATGTTTGCTACTGCAATTTATACAGCAGGTGTTCTTTCTGCCCTTTATGCTTCTTTTCTAAATCCAGATTACGCAACAAATGCAAGTACAGCTTCTGGCCTTGTGAATGGTTTTGCTACTATTTTATTAACAGTATTGCTCGATCCACGCATTGCTCTATTAACAGAGCGTGCTTTACAATCAGAAAATGGTGCTGAATCTATGAGTAAAATGTATGGTTGGTTAATGATATCTAGACTTCTCGGTACTTTACTCGCACAACTGTTGTTCGTACCAGGTGCTTACTGGATTTTATGGATTATTGAACTGATGCATTAATTTACTAGGAAGGTGAATTTATCAATGAAGATACAAACAGAACAAGATGTAATTCGCTTAATAGAAAACGACAAATGGATGATGAACGTATTACACATAGCAAAATCACTAGAGCTACCTGATTGGTGGATTTGCGCCGGTTTTGTTCGTTCTAAACTTTGGGATACTTTGCATAACTACGAAGTAAGAACTGCTACACCGGACGTTGATGTCATCTATTTTGATCCATTACATAAAGACGAGACATATGAACAATCCGTAGAGAAAACACTAACAAATATGGATGCTTCTATACCTTGGTCGGTTAAAAATCAAGCTCGTATGCATGTGGTGAACAACATGCCACCATATTCTTCTTCTGTTGATGCTATTTCTAAATTCCCTGAAACAGCAACGGCTTTAGGGGTTACATTAGACGAAAAAAACAATGTTATATTAACAGCCCCGTGCGGTATTGAAGATGTTCTTTCATTACAAGTGAGACCAACAGCTCATTTTCTCGAATCAAAAGGACGTATACATATGTACAAAAACAGAGTTATTAAAAAGAATTGGCAAAGTAAATGGCCTAACATAACAATCACATATCCAGAAATTTAGAAAGGGTGCTTCTCATTAATAGAAGCACCCTTTTCTTCATTTCAAAAAATACATGACTGTTTCTGCGAATCTATCTGCTTCCTCATAATGAGGTGAATGACCGCTCTCTTCAAATGCAATATACTTGCCGTTTCGAGCATCTTTATTAAATATTTCAATTTGTTTTTCACACGTTACTACATCATGTTTTCCTACAAGTAATAACATTGGATTTTGTACATCTTTTATTTTGGATAATAATGATGTATGACATGCGCCTTCTAATTTTAATCTATCAAAATGAATCTTGGAGCGTTTTGAAAATATTTCCCACTCTTGATCACTGTATAAACTCTCATCTGTCCTATCTTCCTTATTATTGTAAATCTCCATTCTTTTTTCTTCTAATTCATCGCTTAATCTTATATAAGCTTCAAGCAACTCTTCGGAACTAGCATTGCTAGATGAATAAGCGATGGACTCTTCTGCTATTTCTTCTTTTCCATACTTTTTTAATAAATCCCCTGTCTTTTGTAACAAAGCTCTACTTGTTAATGCAAAATCGAAAGTTGGTCCTTCAAATATTATTTTCTCTATTGAACTTGGATATATCGATGCATATAACAATGCTACATATCCACCGAAAGAATGTCCAATTACAGACCACTTCTCAATTTGCAATACTTTTTTTAGTTCTTCACAATCTTCAATCAAATCATTTAATCCAAAAGCTTCGTCCTCAAGAATTTCTTCTGAGCGACAAACACCTCTTTGATCTATCATAATTACATATAAAGAATCTTTTAAACGTTCCGCTTGATGAAATGAAAAATCATAACAGCTCTCTCCCGGACCGCCGTGCAAGTATAATACAGGCTTACTTTTAGGGTTTCCATGTGCTTCAACATATAACTTCTTCCCTCTAATGTCCATGTATTTCCCTGCTTCTATCAAATTCGCCTTTATAATCATCACCTTCTTTTTTACTGAATATTATAACATTTTATGTTAAATAATTCCTATTACATTTAAAAAGACGATGATTATGGCAAGTGGCGCTACAAACCGAAGTAAAAATGCCCAACAAGTAAATACTTTCTTTCCGTAATTTCCACCTACAAAAAATTCTGCTTCTAGCACCTTCTTTTCCATTTTGAATGATACGAAAATACTAATAAATAGCGCTCCTAGTGGCATTAATATATTACTAGATAAAAAGTCTACCGCATCAAAAATATTCTTACCAAAAATCGTAATATCACTCCATACTCCAAATGATAACGCAGATGGTATACCTACTAAGAAAATACAGAAACCAATGATCCATGATAGTTTCGTTCTTCTTTCTTGTTCACCATTTGCTAATGCTGAAACAACCGTCTCTAGTAGAGAAAACGCCGATGTTAATGTGGCAAATGTAAATAGCGCAAGAAATACCGTTAAGAACAATCCGCCAAATGGAATTTGACTAAATACAGATGGTAATACGATAAATAGCAATCCAGGCCCTTCCGTCGGCTCCATTCCTAATGAAAATACTGCTGGAAAAATTGCAAGACCTGCAAATAAAGAAACAAATAAATTCAATCCAACAATTGTTATTGCTGATTTTGGTAAACTTTCTTTTTTATTTAAATAGGAACTATACGTAACCATGATTGATATTCCGATACTAATCGCAAAGAACGATTGGCCCATTGCGAACAAAATACTTTCTGAAGTAATCTTTGAGAAATCTGGTTGTAAGAAAAACTTCACACCTTGCATTGCATTATCCAATGTTAATGAACGAATAATAAGGGCGACAAATAAAACGAACAATGCTGGTAACATATATTTACTTGCTTTTTCAATTCCGTTTTGTACACCTTTTGATACAACCCATATCGTAATGAACATAAAAGCGAAATGTCCAGTAATAGCCCAAGCGGGATTTCCAATTGTTTCAGTAAATAATGCACCGTAATTTTGTCCCGGAGTAATAAGTTGTCCAGTTACTCCTCTAAATAAATAAATCAATACCCATCCACCTACAACACTATAAAACGAAAGTAATATAAAACACGTTCCAACGCCAAGGCGTCCAATCCAGTGCCACCCTGTATTTGGTGCAATACTTTTAAATGCGCCAACTGCTTGTTTCTGTGTACTGCGTCCAATCATAAATTCAGCTATTAATAGTGGTAGTCCAATTAACACAGTAAATAATATAAAGATTAAAAAGAATGCTCCTCCCCCGCTCTTCCCAGCGATATAAGGAAACTTCCATATTGCGCCTAATCCAATTGCTGATCCTGCTGCAGCCATTATAAATCCTAATTTCGAAGTCCATTGCTCCGTCTGTTTCATCTTATTTTCCTCCTAATTAAATCTTTTTATACAAATAATTAAATTTTACATACCTATCCGAATAAACCCTCCATTTCTTTTTCTATAAAATAAAAAATGGCTCAGCATCTCTTTATATAAAGAGACGCTAAGCCATTTACTTAACGCGGTACCACCCTTATTGATTCCATTATGAATCCACCTTAGTAGTAATCGTTTGATTACAAACCTAATATCGAAGGTTAACCGTTAAGATTTACTAAGAATGTGATTCCGTTCCACCTTACTGCTCCTAGGCGAGTTCAGGATGTCATTTGACTATGTCGCACCAACCCATAGCTCTCTGCACAAATACATGACCTTACTACTCCTATTCAACACATTTTAATATTTAGAATATATTTTCTTTTGAAATTAATATGAAGTATATCGGTTATATTTATAACTGTCAAGGTATATATTAATTTTTTTGTCGAAAAGGTTTTTTATAAACTTTCAATGTAAAAATAAAAGAACATTAAAAAAGAACCTTCGCGATAATCGCGAAGGTTCTTTTTTATGGTGTAAGACGTGTACAATCTCTCGGAAAAGCACTCGCCTCTCGTACGTTCGTTAATTCTAAAAGTTTATATACAATCCTTTCTAGCCCAATGCCGAAACCGCCATGCGGTGGACAACCGTATCGGAATGTATTTAAATAAGATTGAAATTTCTCTAGGTGTAATCCTTTTTCTTTAAAAGATGCGAGTAATAGATCATAATTATGAATACGCTGTGCACCTGACGTAATCTCTAATCCTTTATACAATAAGTCAAAAGAATCAGTAATAGTTGGATTCTCTTTATTCGGCATCGTATACATCGGTCTCGCTTCTTTCGGATAATGTGTAATGAAAACAAATTCACTATTATATGTTTCTTTCACATATTTCCCTAGTAACTTTTCACCTTCTGTATCTAAATCTCCAATCGGTGATTCTTTTCGATACTTACTTTTCAAAATCTCTTGTGCTTCTGATAATGTAATTTTCGGTATTTCAGTAATGACAGGTACTTCTATTTGTAATTGTTGTAGTTCTTTCTCACATGTTTCTCCTACTTGCTGAAACATATGTCGTAAAACATCCGTTTCTAATTGCATCACTTCATGAAAATCATCGATAAATCCAAGCTCTACGTCTAACGATATATATTCATTCAAATGACGGGAAGAGTTGTGATGTTCCGCTCTGTAAACAGGTGCAATTTCAAAAACACGTTCCAATCCTCCCGCTACCATCATTTGTTTATAAAACTGTGGTGATTGAGCTAAATAAGCTTCTTTTTGGAAATATGGAAGCTTAAAAACATTCGCTCCTCCTTCTGCCCCTTGCGAAACAATTTTCGGCGTAAATATACGTATGAAATCGTTCTCTGTTAAATAGTCACTAAAACTTTGAGCGAGTGTAGCTTTCACTTTAAATATCGCCGCGGTTCGCTCATGTCTTAACGATAATACTCGTTCATTCAATAGTTGATCTAAACCAACTTGTAATTTCTTTTTATTTAATTCAAATGGAAGTTGTTCTGCACCATTTAATACTTTCACTTCATGAGCAAGTACTTCAACCCCTAATTCTGTTTTCGAAGTCTCTACAATTTCACCAACTATTTGAACGACACTTTCTACATCAACTTTGTATCCAGCTAACTCGTTTTCTAATACACATTGAATAACTGCCGTTCGGTCCCGTAATAATAAAAAACTCACATTACCTAGATGACGAATCTTTTTTACCCACCCTTGTAAGAGTACCACTTTTCCAACATGCTCCGTACACGCTTGAGCGAGTGAACGCGTCATTATTTGATCCATTATATTTCCCTCCAATTGTTTTCATTTTATTTACGTTATTGTTGTCATCATCGTCATCCACGTTCACTCACCTCCTTTCAAAAAATACAAAAATCCGCCCCTAGAAATAGGGACGGATTTTTTCCGCGGTACCACCCAAATTGTCACAATGACCATCTTAGCCCTGATAACGGTAGGTACCGTTTGCTTTTACTAATAATCACGTTCAAAGCAACACTCACAGGTGTCTTTCCATCATGCGGTATCGCAATCTTCCCAGCAACCGATTGCTCTCTGTAGACCTTTGCATCATGTACTTTTCCTGATCATCACTTTTTATATTTACAGAGTATTCTATCTCTTTATTTTATAAAACGCAAGCCTTTTTATTTAAGATTCTTCATCTACCGTTATATATGCGTATTTTTCATGTTCTATTATTATTTTCCCATTTAGATTTACACTAGTCTTTTTCACGCTCTATATACATTTCCATTTTATTACATAATTTACATGTTTCCCACGCATATTAATAGCAAAATTGTAGCGGAGGTGTACATATGAAAAAAGCAATTAGTTTCTTTCTCCTTTTGTTATGCCTAATTGTAGTAAATGAAACGTACGCATATTCACCAAAATCTTTACCAATCTCTCAACATTCTAATCAATGGCAAGTGAATATTGATGAAGTGAAAAAAACGAGTAAAAAATTGTTGCAACCTAAAAAAGGTGTATTTCAAACATATTATTTCTCTGTAAAAAATCTCGGAAAAAGCGAAGTGTATAACGTACAAGTTGAAGTCTTCCGCAACGAGCCAAATACAAAAACGAAATATGAACTCTTTTCCCTAAAGGAAAGTCGTTTAGCAAGCAACAAAACTGGATTTGAACATGCTAACTTACCTATTTCTACAAAAACAGATGAGGTTGACGTGATTATTACGTGGCAAGAACACCCTTTCCGCTCGATGCGAAACGGTCAAAAAGTTGAGTCTAGAAAATTTAAAGAGCATTTTGTTTTTAAAGAATCTAAAAAGTAAATGAGGCTGCGGATGTATTCACATTATCATTGATATTAATTTATTTACTAGTACCAGTTCTTATGTAAATTAAAAAGTCGTGGCTTATAAACGCCACGACTTTTTATATTAATTCGTACTAATTCCTCTTGCTGCCCAAATACGATCGATATCAGCAGCATGTTGTCCGCCATATAGAAGAGCATCCGCTTGCTTAATTGCTTTTGCTCCATCACGGAATTTAGCATTTGGCGTTAATGACCAATGTGATTGTAAAATAATTTTTGTTGCTACATCACGGCCAAAAGCTTGTGCCATTTCGTATTGTCCTTGAGCCCAAATTTCCCCATCATCATGTACTTCATTCGTAATATCTTTCGGATATACTTTATTCGTATCTAATCGGCGTAAGCATGTTGGATCCGAACTAGAATAAGCTGTCGCATCCCATTCTCCAACACATGCTTTTCCGTACCCTGTAGTCGACACTGCATCTTCATAAGTAGCACCTAAGAAATCACCAAATCCTTCTCCCATTGCTCCACCTTCTGGTGAGCTACCGAATCCAGGCACTTGATTGTCTTGAATTGAATGGCCGTATTCATGCGCGATAATACCAGCATCTTCTGCATCATCAACTCCGCCAGTACCGAAAGTTAAAGCTTTCGTTGATGGAGAATAGAATGAGTTATCATCCGTTGTACCATTAACATTTACTTTAATCGAACGATTATTAATATTTTTAAAGCCTAGTCCTTGAATATAGCGCTGCAATGTATCGATATGATAATACGACATAACATCTTCAAAGCTATCATTTGCACGTGTATAGTTAAATTGTAAGTTTGTAGATTTCGTCATCGCTTTTGAAGAAATCGTTACATACTCTCCAATTAAAAATCCTGTTCCATCTAAACCTTTTAACGTAACAGTCTTCAATTGGTTCGTTAGAGCTGTTGAATCTGCATCATTATTATCTTTTAATCCTACTTTACTACCACTAGATACGACCGGGTTAGGTAAAAATACTTTTCCTGACCCTTCAGCTTTTCGGTTTATATCAACCTTTTTAATTAACTTTCCATTTTCTGCATCAATGAATGTTTCCCATGCACCGAATGGATTATTAGAATGGACTACCACTTTATATACTGGAAGAGCGACACCTTCTTCTACAATATATCCGAATTCTTTTTCTGTAGGAGCCCATAAGTTTTGCTCACTCGCTTCTCCAACATACGCCATTGATTTTTGTATTGCATCTTTTTCACTAATTTTTGTCGTTACTTCTTTCACACCTGTAACAGGTTGATAATCAGAAACAGCAAGTACTCCTTTTCCCTCTCCGTTAAGAGTAACCGTAATTTGTTTTGAAAATACAGGCGCGCCATTTACTACTTGTTGGAACCTAACATATGAAGCTACTGACGTTTCTGTTGTAGAAATATATTGCAAGTCTGAAAGATCGGGCTTTAATCCATACTGATTGGCATTCCCTTTTAAATATTCAACTGCTTTTTTCTGTGGTGAATAAGCTTCTACCTTTACTTGCTTCTTTTCCAATGCGGAAACTGTAGAAATCGTCCCCATTACTAATGGTACAGTCATTGCCATTGCCACCATTTTTTTGTTTAACATAAAACCACTCCCCCTAATAAATTGTGAAACCTTTACCCCATTCCTATAAGGCTATTACTGTCGACAAGTAACGAAATAAAGTGAATCTACGAGTAATTCTATACGAGCAATTCTATTACCTTTACATTTTGGGTAAGTGAAATTTTCTCAATATTTATGTGTAAAACGAAAACAATACTTTAGAAATATATTTCTTTATCAATTCTTTCAACCTTATACTTTTAAAATATGAAGAAAGAAATGTTCCAGTGTCCCTATCGAGTGGATTATGAGGAAATCATCCGGTTAATCTCCCTTCATACAAAAAAGGAAGTTGGAATGATTCCAACTTCCTTTTTTCATTAATTAGCCTCGCTTAACTTAATTCGGAGTTTTGTCTCCCCTAAGGAAAGCTCGTCGTCTTCATTCGTTAAGTGGCCAAATGTAAATTGCTTGACGAGTAAGTTTTCTTCCAATAGATGTTTATGATTCGTTAACGTTTGCTGTAGTTCTTCCTCTGCATCAAGAATCACATCAACTCGTAAGTTAACTGGTAAATTCAACTGCTTACGATATTCTTGAACCGCACGAATGAATTCACGAGCTACTCCTTCTTGTAACAATTCTTCCGTTACATTCGTATCTAACATAACCGTATATTGTCCGTTAGTCGTATTAGAGAATCCTGATTTTGCAACTTTCTCAACTAACACATCTTCAGCGGTTACAACCACTTCTTCTCCTGATGTTGCTTCGTAAACTGCTCTTTCTGTTGATACAAATTTTTGTACTTCTTCTTGTGATAATTGTTTTAACCAGCCGTTTACTGCATTCACATTTTTACCGAACTTCGGCCCTGCTGTTTTAAAATTGAGCTTCAATTGATATGATGTATACTTCGTTTCATCCAGTTCAACATGGAATGCTTTCACATTTAGCTCATCCATTACAATATCGCGATAAGATTCCCAATCGATATCATTCTCTTTATGCTCAAGTAATACAAGCTCAGCTAACGGCTGTTTTACTTTTAAAGAATGCTGATTACGGTTACTTCTTCCAAGTTCGACAACTTGTAAAACAGCATCCATTTCCGCTTCTAATTTCGGCTGAAGTAGTGATTCATTTACAACTGGATAATCCGCTAAATGAACGCTACTTCCTTCTAAATTCAGATGAATGTCTTCCGCGACAAACGGTGTAAATGGTGCAATTAATTTACTAATTGTTACAAGCACTTCATGAAGTGTCTCATAGGCAGATGCTTTTTCAGCGTTCATACCAGATTCCCAGAAACGATTACGTGAGCGTCTTACATACCAGTTACTCACTTCATCTACAAGTGCTGCAATTTCACGAGCTGCATTCGTAAATTGATACTCATCAAGTGCTGTTCTCACTTTTTTCGTTGTACTATGCAATCTTGATAATACCCATTCGTCTAATTTCGTAAGCTTTACGTCATACGTTTCTTTCGGATTATACTCATCTAAATTTGCATATAAAACGTAGAAGCTATACACATTGACTAATGTATCTACAAATTTAGATTTCGCTTCCAGTACTGTTCTTTCAGAAAAACGCTTCGCATTCCACGGGGCACTATCAACGAGTAAAGCCCATCTTAGCGCATCTGCACCAAACTTCTCTACTAAATCAACTGGATCTAGTGCATTGCCTTTACTTTTAGACATTTTTTGTCCTTCTTCATCTAAAACATGCCCTAGTGATAACACTCGTTTATACGGCACTTTGCCTGTATATAGTGCTGATACTGCTAATAAACTATAAAACCAGCCGCGTGTTTGATCAATTCCTTCTGCAATAACATCCGCTGGAAACTGCTCTTCAAATAAATCTTTATTTTCAAATGGGTAATGATATTGTGCAAATGGCATAGAACCACTATCAAACCAAACATCGATTACTTCTGGTGTGCGATTCATTGTGCCTCCGCATTTCCCGCAGCAGACTTGCACTTCATCTACATACGGCTTATGCAATTCTAAATCTTCAGGTGTTTCTTTCTTACTATGCTTTCTTAATTCAGCAATGCTTTTCGGTGCGAACTGATGATCGCAACTTTCGCATTCCCATACGTTTAATGGTGTTCCCCAATATCTATTTCGGCTAATATTCCAGTCAACCATATTTTCTAAAAACTTACCAAAACGTCCATGTTTCATATGATCCGGATACCAAGTAACAGAATCATTATTTTTTAAAAATGTATCTTTAATTGCAGTTGTTCGGATTAACCAACTTTCTCCTGCATAATAAAGAAGTGGTGAATCACAACGCCAGCAATGCGGATAACTATGTTCATATTTTTCTTTATGATATAGCAAACCTTCCTTCGCCAAATAACGAACGATATCAACGTCACAATCTTTTACAAATTTACCTTTCAAAAATGGTACTGCATCTGTATACTCACCTTTTCCATCTACAACATGTAGGAACGACAATCCTTCACTTTGAACAACTCTATAATCATCTTCCCCATATGCTGGAGCAATATGAACGAGTCCAGTACCACTATCTGCCGTTACAAAATCCGCTGCAATAACACGGTAACCATTTGTCACTTCTTTCATTGGAAATGGTGCTGTGTAAAATGTATTTACTAATTCTTCACCTTTATGAACAGATAATACTTCATAGTTTTCTTTTAATACTTCTTGTACACGTTCTTTCGCAACAATGTATACATGACCTTCTTGTTTCGCTTTAACGTATTCCATATTTGAATGTACAGCAAGTGCAACATTTGCTGGAAGTGTCCATGGTGTTGTCGTCCAACCTAAGAAATACTCATTTTCACTATTTTCCACTTTAAACTTAACTGTTGCACTTAAATCTTTTACTGTTTTATACCCTTGTGCAACTTCATGTGAACTGAGAGAGGTTTGACAGCTTGGGCAGTACGGTGAAACTCTATGCCCTTTATATAACAAGCCTTTTTCATGAATCGTCCCTAAAATATGCCATACACTTTCGATATATGGATTTTCTAAAGTAACGTATGGATCATCCATATCTACCCAATAACCGATACTTTCAGTGAACTCACGCCACTGCTTTTCATATGTGAATACACTCTCTTTACACTTCTTAATAAATGGCTCAATTCCGTACTCTTCGATTTCATGTTTACCAGAAATACCAAGTTGCTTCTCAACACCTAATTCTACAGGTAAACCGTGTGTATCCCATCCTGCTTTTCTTACTACTTTAAAACCGGCCATCGTTTTATATCTTGCTACTAAATCTTTAATTGCCCGACCAAGTGCATGGCCGACGTGTGGTAAACCGTTCGCCGTTGGTGGTCCTTCATAAAACACAAACGATTGCGCGCCTTCTCGATTCTGAATTGATTGTTCAAAAATGCTCTGTTCGTTCCACTGCTTACGAATACGTGTTTCTCTCCCTACAGCTGACTCTTTTACATCTACTTTCTTCATCTACAATCACTCCTTTGAATGTTTTAAAAGCACACAAAAAACCCGCCCCTATGAAGTAGGGACGGGTTTACCCGCGTTACCACCCTAATTCTATTAGCTTTTCACTAATAGCGCTTAGCAACGTACTAACATACGCGTTCTTTGTAACGGTAGACATCCGTCCGGGCCTACTTACTTTCAGCCTCGGCTCCTCGGAGATGATTTTCAAATAACGTCTGAACACCGGCTTTCAGCACTTTACCGGCTCTCTGGGGAACAGTTCATTATTTTACTCTTTCTCGTCTTCAGATTTGTATACTTTGTTAAAAGCTATTTTATGCCATTTAACAATAAATTGTCAACTAATTCAAAATATATTTTTATTTATATCCTTTTTTCACTACTTATATACATATACAATTACTTTTCAAACTCTCTCAGTCTTGCTAGATCTTCATCTTCTTCGATAAGTTCAGCAAAAAATCCAGATTCATCCTCACGAAGTACATGTTCAAGCTCTTCTTTCGCCTCTGCATTTCTATTTAATAACGCTAAATAACAAGCATGATCATATCTTGCTAACAGATCACTCGTATCCATTGTTACTACTTCACTTGTTATTTTTTCTGCCTTTATCGTTTGGCCGGCACTATGATATGAAGATGCTAATGAGAGAAGAATTGCCGTATCATTTGGATGATGTATAGAAGCATCTTCTAATAACTGAATTGCCTCTTCATATCTCTCTTGACTTTGGTATATTTCTCCTAAAGCAAGGAATCCTCTACTTACAAACGGTGTTTTCTCCGTTAATTGTAAGCATATTTTTTCTGCTTTTCCTTCTTCCCCAACTTTCAAGAATACTTGCGCTTGTATAAGAAGCGTATCATAATCATCCGGTAGCTCTCGAACTAATTGCTTCATTAACTCTACAGCATCTTGTAACAAATCTTCGTCCTCACACTCAATGAAAAGATTTACAAGTTGCTTCGCTACCTCATAATCCCATTTATTTTCTAACGATGTTTGCAGAACATCTATCGCTTCTTTATTCATCGATACATTTTCGTAAAATAATCCAAATCGTTGTGCTGCCATACTATTTTTTGGATTTAACTTTAATGAGATTTCATATAACTCAATAATTGTTGTAACCATTGAAATTTCTTTTGCCCGGTTTTTCATACGATAAAAAGCTCTCGTAAATATAGATTTTTTCGGTTGTTCATTTTGTTGACGTTCAATCCATCTTTCCGTAACCGCAGCTGCTGCACACATGAATGCTGTACTTCTTTCTGCTTTTTTCACTTTTAATGTATGAAGAAAATCCCGGATGTTAGACAATTTCTTATGTTGTTCTACCGCTTTTACATAAACATCAAATATACGTTCATTATTTACATCTTTTTGTATTACTTTCATTGCAACTTCAATCGCTTTTGCATCTCTTTTTTTCACTAATACTTTTACATAATGATATAGAACTTCTGCATGCTCACTATCTAATTGTAGCGCTTCTTCAATCTGTGCTTGTTCTTTATCTATTTCATCCATCGCTCCATACACATACGCAATCGCATCTAAGCGCCATATTTCGGGTACTTCGCCTGCTAGATGTTCTAATTCCTTTAGCAACTCTTCTTGAAGATTTATTTCTACTGAAAGCTGTGCCAAATATTCCATATTTATATACAAAGGCTCTTCTTTCATCGCCTGAACCATATGAATTTGTTCTTTGAAACGCTCTTCTTCTTTTTCGTATATTTCTGCTAGTTGTAAATGTACACCTAAAAAGTTTTCATCAAGCTCTAAACATGTTTCATACGCTTGTTTTGCTTCTGTCAATTGTCCTAATGCCATAAGTGTTTCACCAATTCGGTAATATGGCAATGCCGTTTTCTTTTGTTCTATTGCTTTATTATATCTTTTCATCGCTTGGCCATACTGTCCAATAGATTCATGTAAAATACCTGCATAACAACTGTATTCACTTACTTCATTTCTTTCTTTTTGTAACGTTCTTAAGAATGCTATACCTCGTTGTACAAATACAGTTCCTTTAATTCGATTCACATATTCATCTAACGCACTTGCTACATTATATTCACTCTGCTTAATACCACTCTCTAACTTAGACAATGCTACTTTAAACCCATCTTCATTTCCACCAAGTTCAACCTCTGCATCCCATAAAACCATTCCTGCATTCATAAGGAAATCTTGGCTCTTTTCAATTTGTGTTTCGAGACCAAGAATATATTCTTTCGCTTCATCATATCGCTCTTTTGCCATATAAACTTGCGTAAGTCCGAAATGAGAATAAACATCTTCATTATCTTCTTCTAAAGCACGCTTATATAATGTTTCTGCTTCTTCCAGACTATCATTTTGAAAATGATAATCACCTAATCTTACATATAGAGACGCCTTATCATCACAATTCTCAATACCTTTTAATAAAATTTCTTTTGTGCTTTTCTCATCCTTCAAATCAGATTCATAGATCTCTGAAAGTTTCGTATAAATGTAAGGCGCATTACTATCTAACTGAATCGCCACTTTAAGTCCTTTTATCGCTAAATGTAATTTCCCTAATTGATGCGCACATCTCGCTCGTTCATACCATACATGCGCCTCATTTTTATATTCTCTTAACAAATTATTAAAGATTTCATATGCTTCTTCATATCTTTCTAAATCTATTAATATTAAACCGTGATTCGTTAAAGTGAACCTTTCTGGACTACGTTCTACAGCTACTTGAGAAAACTGCAACGCATTTTCAGATTGATCGATATACATATAAGATAACGCAAGGAAACTCCAGGCGATCGGCTGATCTGCGTCCAATTGTAATGAGGAACGAAAACTTGTAATCGCTTCTATATAACTTTCCTGTTCAAATGCATATCTTCCATTTATCAAATGATATAAAGCACGATTATTTTTCTTCTCAACATTTGCCAGCATTTGCTCAGCTTTCTCCATTTCTTGAAGACGAATAAAGCACTGTGCACCATGCAATTTAACAAAATCCGAGTTCGGAAACTTTTCCATTAACTTTTCTATACAATATAAAATAAATTCTTTATCTACTTCAACATCTAAATGTTTCATCGTATATAACCACGTATTCCGATTATCACTCGTCTCTTTTAAAAATTGTACTAAGTTATTAATTCCCTCTTTATCTTGTTCATCTAAATGATCTGTAAGAGAGAAAATGGATTTAAAATAATGATTCTCTTCTTCACTTAAAAATGCTAGTTTTTCCTTCTTTTCTTTCGGAACAAACGTGATCGCCAAACAACCTGTATAACGATATTTCTCTTGCAATTTACTATATTCCACAAGAACTGGTTCTATAAAGTTTGGATCTTGAACATAAAAAGCTTGTAACGTATCATCATATCCTGATAGCACTTGCACATGTGAAGCATGTTCGATGTCTATACTTAATAAAACGGGGATCTTTCGGTCGAGTAATATCTTATAAATTTCCTCATTCCCTTTAAAATAACGATATTCATAGCCTAACTCTTCAATATAAGAGACCGTATCGGAAAACTTTGAGCCTGTCATATCAAAAATAAACTCTGCTATTTCATCTTGTGTACGTTTTTCTCCCCATAGCTGCAACATCATTTCTAAACTTGTCGGAACACAATAATTATCCTTTTGTACAATTGGAACTATCGGCAGGTGAACCTTTTTTCCATCTGGATTTTTTTCTAAATTATGATATAAAGAGCCTTTTAAACTTTTTTCTTCTTTTAATAACTGTTGTAAATCTACAAGTTTATTCATTTTGTACAACGCTTCTGCACGTAAATGTACAAAGTAAGTTTCATAAGCATGATAAGGAAGCGTACTATTAATATTATCTATTACCTCTAACATCTCTTCATATTTCGCTAAATCTAATAAATACTTTACCTTTTCAAAATGAAAATATGGTACTTGTGGAAACTTTACAATCGCATCATCAATTAACTGTAATGCATGTTTTTGTTCCCCTTTATTCGCATATAACTGTGATAATAAGTAGGTAGATAGTTCTTCACAATCTTTATGCTGCTTTCCAGCTAAAAATTGTTCTTCTGCTTTCTCCCATTCACCTGTATGCATATAGACGTAGCCCCATTTATCAAAGACCGCACTTGTACTGTACTCCTCTGCTTTTTGCATATAAATGAGCGCTTCTTCATTTCGTTTCATTTCTAATAAACATCGTACTAAAGTAAAATATGTTTTCGCTAAAAAATCGTCATCTATTTCTTCTTTATCTGCCTCTTCTAAAGAGTCTTTTAACAACTGTTCTGCTTCAAGGATTTTTCGCTCATCAATTAACTCATCACAATATAAAGAGAGCGTTCTCATATTTGGGAATTTTTTATAAGCGTAGCGAATGAGGAATGAACTGTATTGGTGCATAAGCCCTTCATCAGTAAGGCGAATTAATATATCAAACTCCTTATGTGAAGGAATATTAGCAAGCCAAGTCTTCACATAGGATAAAGTATTCGTTTCTTTTATATATGAAATTTCATTATTTATTTCCTGTAATCCATCTACAAATCTCTTGTCTTTTAAACAAGCTTCTAACTGCTTAAAATCTAGCATGCATTCACCTCGAATATTTATTTAAACTGCTACTTGCTTAGATTTTACACATCATATTGTAGGTATTCAACTAAAATCTCCTATAATGGATAGTATTATTTAATATTATTCGAATTTATAACAAAATATAGTAAAAATGATTGTTTTTCTTCGTATTTTGTTTAATTATATGGAATAACGTGAATTGAGGATCTTATCTTTTCAAGGCCAAAATCAGTACATGAAATTATATCGGCGATAATTCAAATATATCAGCGATTATACGGTGAATATCGACTTATCGATAAAAAATGTCAATCCTCAATAAATTGCTACCTTTTAACATTCTATGTCACCAAATGTAATTTTCATATTCGGAGCATATACTAAAGATGAATGTATATGGAGCGCTTTAAAAAATCGTAGTTCTGCTTCATATTGAGCTAATGCTTCATCATATGTTAATCTTCTTATCATTAAACGTTCTATAAATTGCTGTTTATCACCCGGGTTGTCCGCAATCCCCTCTTCTCTTAATGAATGATACAAACTGTGTTTATCATTGTGATGCATACTAGAGTCTAAAAAGTTCACTTTATCGCTCACTCTACACTCAATATTTTTCACACCTAATTTACTTAAATACATCGGTATTTTCATGCCAATATTTCCATCTTTACCGTTTCTCTGCGCGTCTTTTTCAAATAACTTCTGCAAAGCACCTAGTTTAATAATTTCCGATTGATTCTCTCCATCTAAGACATATGAAGACATATTTGAAATCCAATGTGGTTCAAAACAGATTATTTTACCACCTTTTTTAATTGCATGTATCATTTTTTCTAACATCATTTTTGGAGTATTCATATGTAATAGGAAAGCATGACAGATTGCTATATCGTATTTATCGTTCAATTCAATTTCTGTAGCATCCCCCTCAATAAATTCTGATTCATATGGAAGTAGATGAAACAACTCTCTCGCTTCAGCAAGTAATGTTTCTCCACTATCAATGCCTGTATACTTTGAACCTTCTGGAAGTAACGGCATTAATACTAAGCCTAAATAACCATATCCACAACCGAAATCAACGATATGTACGGGCTTATTAATCTTCCAAACTGAATTTACTAAAAAACTTACATAATCGTCGTTGTAATATAAATCTCTTGTATTTTTTAAATATGTTAGTTTACTGTTCCAGTCGTATGTTTCCAAACCTAACGCCTCCTTATATAACATTACAATTCTCCATTTAATAAAGACATTCCTATACTTTAAAGAAAAGTTAAGTTTAGTTTTAAAAAAATGAAACTTTTGCTTATACCTTTCCTATAAATATAAAAAAGGTATACATATCTACTATGATACGTACACCTTTTTATGTTACATCTCCTCAGGTGCCTCCACCCCAAGCAAACGTAATCCCTCTTTTAATACAACCGTCACAGCATAAACTAATGCCAGTCTGCTGTCTTTCTCTTTACTCTCTTCCAATATACGCACATTTCCATAATATTTATTGAACGATTGTGCTACATCTAATACGTATTTCGAAATGATTGATGGCTCATTTTTGTTGAAGGCTGCTTCAATTACTTGTCGGAACTTATTCAGTAATTTTACGACGCTCCAGCTATGATCATCTTTTAATGCAAACGTACACGTTTCAAATTCTACACTTTCTTTTCTTAAAATAGAGCAAGCACGCGCATGTGTGTACTGTACATATGGTCCTGTTTCTCCTTCGAATTTCAGCATATTTTCTAATGAGAATTCGATATTATGCATACGCTCATTTTTCAAATCGTGGAAGATGACTGCTCCTACACCGACTTGCTTTGCTACTTCTTCTTTCTGTTTTAAGTTTGGGTTTTTCTCTTCAATATTTTGTTTTGCAAGGTCTATTGCTTCCTCAAGTACTTCTTCAAGTAAAATAACTCTTCCTTTACGTGTCGACATTTTCTTACCGTCTTTTAAAATGAACCCAAACGGTACATGTTCCATGCCGTCAACCCAATTGTAGCCAAGCTTTTTTAATACAGTGAAAAATTGATTGAAGTGTAAACTTTGTTCCAGGCCAACTACATATAGGGCTTTATCAAATGCATAAGTGTTTTGACGATATAACGCTGCCGTTAAGTCACGTGTTGCGTAAATAGTCGCACCATCTGATTTTCTAATTAAGCAAGGCGGCATTCCCTCTTCTTCTAAATTAACGACTAATGCGCCTTCTGACTCTTCAAGCAACTCATGCTCCTCTAAAATCCCAATGAAATCTTCCATTAAGTTATTATAAAAAGCTTCTCCTTGAAAATTAGTAAATTCTACACCGAGAAGTTCATAAATTCGAGAAAATTCTTTTAAGGATTCGTGACGGAACCAATTCCAAAGCTCAACAGCTTCTTCATCACCTTCTTCTAATTTCTTAAACCAAGCACGCCCTTCTTCTTCTAGTTCTTCGTCGTCTTTTACCTCTTCATGGAATTGAACGTATAACTTAAATAATTCACGGATTGGATCCTCTTTAACTACTGCTTCATTTCCCCATTTTTTATAAGCAGTAATTAACTTTCCAAACTGTGTTCCCCAATCCCCAATATAATTAATTCCTACAACTTCATAGCCACATTTTTCAGCGATATGTTTCAGTGAATTTCCAATCATTGTAGAACGTAAATGCCCCATCGAAAAAGGTTTTGCAATATTTGGAGATGAGTAATCAATAACTACTGTTTTTTCACATCCAAAGTAATTTTGACCGTATTCTTCTTTCTTAGCTAAAATCGTTTTTAATACAGCATCACTTACAGTTTCACGATTGAAAAATACATTTACATAAGGACCAACAGCCTCTACTTTCGTAAAGAACGGATCATTTACTTTCTCCGCAATTTCCTTTGCGATAATAGCTGGTGATTTTTTATATTGCTTCGCTAGTGAAAAACATGGGAACGCTGCATCTCCGAATTCATCTTGTTTCGGTGTTTCGATTAAATCTAAAATTTGATTTTGCGTTAATTCATTTACAAAAATATTTGATAAACTTTTCGCAAACTGTGTTTTATATTCCATACTACAACCTCCTTATTTTTTTAAACACAAAAAACTCGTCTCTATATAAGAGACGAGTTTTAACCCGTGGTACCACCCTTGTTGTTCATTACGAACCACTTTCCCGTTTATAACGAGGACAGGGGACCTCGGCTTACTCTACTATTCGTTCAAGAAGCGTCTCCGAAGTGCGCTTCATCTTTTTCTTCCGCACTAGGCTCACACCATCCCTAGCTCGCTTTCCTTCTGAAAAAGACTACTCTCTTCATCACAGACAGTATATTTAATTAATTATTGTTTATTATACATCTTTTCAAACAATTAGCAAGGGTCAATTACGCCAAAATGAAACTTTGCACTTTTTCTTTTGTATACGTGAAAATTGTGTTTTTCAAATCTAGTACTACGGAAATGGTCTTTCAGAACAATACGCTTTCTCGCCACACGCTTCGCTTCCGCAATTGTTTCATCAGTAATATCATGATACAAAGCGAAGTGTTTTAATCCTTTAATTCCATCTGATTCTATGACAGTTTCTTCAAACATCGGATCAAGGTAAACAACGTCATAACTATTATCCTCACATTGCGTTAAAAAAGCGAAATGCTCTGTTTGCTTTACATGGATTCTTTGCATTGCCTTATCGATTTCAGCAACTGATGAAGACCATGTTTGCAAACCTTTTTCCATTATGTAAGCCATATATTCGTTACCTTCAAGTCCTGTTACCTTTCCACTTTCACCAACAATATAGCTAGCTACAATACTATCTGATGCCATGCCGAGCGTACAATCTAACACCGTCATTCCGCTCTCTAATTTAGCAGCTTGTACAAACGGATCGTGCTCTCCGCGCATTAACCTTTTCACACGAAACATTGCTGAGTTTGGATGAAAGAAAAACGACTCTTCCGTACCTTCAGGGTAAATAGCTAATCGGTTCTTCCCTACGACAAGCACATCTTGTTCATATTTCTCATGCAGTTTGTGCACAGGTATATCATTACGTATAACGAAAGAACTATTTAATTCTGTCGCTATTTTTTTTGCATAAGATGTCATTTCTTTATTTGTTCGTCCTGCTGTTGTTACTATCATTATTTCACCTCTATATAAAGAAAAGAGGGAGATTTACTCTCCCCCTTCTTTAGCAATTCTTTTCGAAAGCTTGTTCTAAGTTCGTAATAATTTCGTCCATAGTTGCACCTTCAATTTCATGACGGTGAATGAAGTGAACAACTTCTTTTCCTTTTAATAATGCCATAGATGGTGAAGATGGAGGAATTTCTCCGAAGTATTCACGCATTTTAGCAGTAGCATCTTTATCTTGACCTGCAAATACAGTTACAAGATGATTAGGTTGTTTTTCAGCACGTACAACCGCTTGACCTGCTGATGGGCGCGCTAAACCAGCTGCACAACCGCAAACTGAGTTTACAACTACTAAAGTTGTACCTGTTGCGTTTTCCATAAATTCTGTTACAGCTTCTTCTGTAGTTAACTCTTCAAATCCAGAACGCACTAATTCTTGGCGCATTGGAATTACCATTTGACGCATGTATTCTTCATAAGCATTTGACATCTTGTATCTCTCCTTCAACTTTCATTCCAAATTCATCATATCACGCTCTATTAATAGGTGCAAAAGAAAGATAGTGACGTTTTCATTTTTTTGAAGGGATTTCACAAACCCCACCGCGGCAATGTCCAACTGGGACAAGTTTTCTATTGTTAGCGATATAATCGTATACTTTGCTTCCAAATCCAAGTACGATAGATAATTTTATAAAAGGCACTGCAAACCAATAAGATGGAACAGCCTTCGCTAATACGTTTATGCTATGAATTCCGTCATACCATTTATTATTTTTAAAAATATACATCCTTTGCTCCATCTTACTTTGTAGTTCTTGAGAAAGATCATACTTCTTAACTACATCATCATCTCGAAATGAAACAAATGTCATTTTACCCTTTTTATCTAATTTCTTCGTACGCTCTGCCACTGCAGTACACATCGGACACCAACTATCATAGAAAACAATCATATATTATTCCCCTTTACGAGATTCCGTCATTTGTTTCCATACAGAACCTTTCGCTTCTTCGCCGCCTTCAATACGCTCTAATGCAAGACGAGCTTGCATCGCTACTTCAAACTCTGGATCATCTTGCGCTGCTTTTAATGCCGGAATCGCACTTTCATCTCCAAGTTCAAATAAGAACATAGCTGCACGCCAGCGTACTAATTTACTTGGGTCTTTCAGCGATTTAATCATAACGAACATCGCTGCTGGGTCACCTACGTCTGATAAGCAATCCCCTGCAGTACGACGAACACTTACTGAACGATCTAATAACGCTTTATATAATAACGGTAATACTTCATCACCTTTTACCATACCTAAATAAGCTGTTGCTATGCGGCGGATAGATACTTTTTCATCGTCTAACGCCATTTTCAACACTAGAATATCCTCTTCAGTAGGATCCATTTGCTCTAAAGCTGCAAAACGATTTTTCCAGTCAGAATCTTTCATCATCTCTTCTGTTACTTTATATGGCTCACGCTTTTGAATCGTTACTTCAACTGCCCCAGCCTGATCTAATAATTCTTTAACTGTTTCATTTACACGTTCTTCTGAATAAGCAGCAACAATTTCTTCTACTACTTCTTTCCCTATTTCTTCAAAATTACCGTAACGTGTACTTTGCTCTACCCATTTACGCTCTTTCACAACGTTAGGTGCAGACATTTGCACTTTCATGATTGATTCTTTAAAACGATCAGGTAAACCAACACGCTCTTCCGTCGTTCCATCTGTTAACTTCACTTGCATCGGAATTGTAAAGAACATTTGAATAAATACTTTCACTTCTCCAAAGTGAGAAAGTTGCTGTTCTTCGCTTTCTTCTACTACTTCTTCACCGAAAACGGCACGAACTTGTTGTAATAAAACTTTCCAATCATACTTCGCATTACGCTCGACTGCTAAAAAGTCTGCTACATGATACACACCTTTAATGCCTTCAATTTTCAAAATTTCTTGCACTTGTACTGGTGCTTGTTCTTTATTTTCATTTGTATAATTATTACGCGCTCCTGATGGTAATACTTCATTCAAAATAACTTTCATTGTATTTGGACTTGGCGTCGGTTCAATTGCTTTAATCTTCACGTAAAAAACTCTCCTTTATTGCGTGTTCTTAGCTGTATTGTAACATGTTATCACTCTATACTCCTACTCGGATGCTTAATTTTACTACTTTCTTCCCGCTACCATACTATTTCATTTTTTACATTTCAAATTAGGAACGAAATTTTAAAACCGTTCGCTTCCGATAGGTTTTATTTTAAGGAGGGAATTTGTTCTCTTTGCCCTACATAAAAAGAGGTATCTATATCCTAGTTAGATCATTCATTTTAAAGTGAAGTGCAGTTAATAAATAAAGCTCTGGAGGATACTACTAAGAAAGAAGAACGATTTATATATAAAAACGTTCATACGAATGCGCTCTGAGGGACTTGTTGGTGGAGAATTGATTTCTGAAGACATTTTGATTGTGGATATTCCGAAAGATGAATTAATGGAATTGCTTAGAGTGATAGAAAGAAAAAAGGCGAACCCTTTATGAAATTAAGAGGTTCGCCTTTTTCGTTACGGTAATTCCATATTATGTCAAATATATTTGTGTATGATATACATCATCATGGTGTTAGCAAGCAAAAGTATATTCTTCATTTCTGAAAACAGTAGATGGAAGATTGTGACCTTCTGAGTCCGCTAAGAAAGAATACACAAGAACATCCTCAACATCATCTTTATTTCCTCTAATGATAACGTCAAGAAAATCTTCTATATGGAATTCTGGAGTAAACAACACAATCTTAGATGTTCTGTTTGGTCCTAAAGAAACAATAGTACGAGAGATTTCAACTAATTCATTTTGCGTTGGGAAAAAAGTGTTTGGACTTCTCTTAACAATTACCGTTACATTACTAGTATGGCAGCGTGAATCATTGTTTAACATAATATTGAGAGCAGTTGGAATAATACCATTCTCAGAAACCGGAACTCGAAAAACCCCAGTAGATTTATGAGCCATATAATCACATCCTTTCAAAATAAAATATTCTTAACAATATAGTAGATGCAAGAAAAGTTCATTTTGATAGGGACAAATTATGTGATTAATATGCACATAATTATCTTCAATATTAATAAATCAATGATTCAAAAGATTAACAAGTACCGTGAAAAATGTGGAATAGAACCAATCTAATAATCCCACTTCAATGAGTAACCATTTCCAGAGGAGTCTTTCAATATTCAGTATAAAAAATTTTAAATTTATAATTTTCGTTAGCGTATTTTTCTTCAAAATTGCTGACAGTACCCCTTCTTTAAATTTATTAAAATACTTTCCACAATTTTTTCCGAAGCTATTACTTAAAATCCCCTTTTATTACGATGCCCCCTTCCTCCTTCTCTCCAAAAAGGTAATACTCTCAATCACAACTTCAGTTCTATATATTTTCTTTCCTTTTTCATCATCGTAATTATTCGTATGAATACGCCCTGTAATTCCAACAAGTGATCCCTTCGTACAATATTCTGTTACATTTTCAGCTGCTCTTCGCCATATCACACAATTTATAAAATCTGCTTGTTGTTCACCTAAACTATTTCGAAATCCTCTATTCACTGCAACACATATTCGTGCATAAGCGACGCCTTGTTTTGTGTAGTATAATTCTGGATCCTTTGTCAATCTACCGATTAATACAACTCGATTCATCATAAGTTATACCACCTCGCATGTTTTTCTTCATTGTAAAGAAAAATGTGTGAAGGGTAAAAAGGATAAAATTATATATTTCTAAAGTAAAAAGGATTACTTTGCATATAAAAAAGCAAAAAAGAAACCCTACATATTATGAACATGTAAGGTTTCAAGATATATTATATTTCACTGCAAGAGATGTAATACCCTCCGCGAGCCATCTTTATTTCAGCGCTAAACAATGCATCGTCTAAGTAGAATGTAATCGGTTTAACTTTACTCTCAAATTTTAGTAGTTCATTACATTCAGCTGCATACCCTTCAATGGCTGAAATAATGCATTCTGCTGACGGATATGTTAAAGCATCATCTAGTTCTATGAAAAAACTTTTAGAAAATAGTTTTTTCATAATCCCTTTCTTCTCTTTCATCATATTCCATCCCCTTCCATTCAAACTTCTAACATCCACATTATACCATTCATTCAATTTATCTTTGAAAATAAAAAAATCCTGCACATTTCATGCAGGATTTTTTCATTAGTCATTTTTCGTAAAGTAAGAAACGAAACGAAGAATTTCTAAGTATAACCATACTAGAGTCATCATTAGACCCATTGCACTGTACCATTCCATATATTTTGGAGCTTGGCTACGTGCACCGCTTTCGATTAAATCGAAATCTAGTAATAAATTTAATGCAGCAACTACAATAACAACCGCACTAATGATAATACCGATTGTACCGCCCTGGTGAATATATGGAACAGTTACACCGAACATATTTAATAAGAATACGATTAAATACATAACCATAATTCCCATTGTCGCTGCAATTACACCCGTACGGAATTTATCAGTTACCTTTACAACGCGTGTTGCATATAAAACTAACATTGCAAATAGAATTGAAATTGTAAGTAATACAGCGTTTAAAACGATAGAATCGCCAAATTTCATTGTATAAACTGCTGAAATACTTCCTAATACAACTCCTTCTACCGCCGCATAAATTGGCGCCCCAATTGGTGCCATTCGCGGGAAGAAGATAGATGCAAATGCGATGATTGCCGCAATTACTAATGCACCAATTAACACTGGCATTTTCATCGTACCCTGCATCATCTGTATGTATGAATAGACAGACGTTGCAAGTAGCAAGATAAGCATGATAAACGTTTTGCCTACTGTTCCGCCAATAGTCATCGCAGAAGCGCTTGCTCCCTCTTTACGAAATGCCTCTTTTTTCAACATTGGATTAGATGTTCTCATTTTTTCCCTCCTAAAATAGGTTCTACCAATAGTGTAAAGTTTTTCTCTTTACTTTTCAATATATGCAGCTTGTTTTTATTTTAATCCTTCAACGATGTCTGATAGTTCACTCCATCTTTCCATCGTTTTTTCTAGCTCTTCTTCTGTTTTCTGCTGTGCTTCAGATAATTCTTGTGCCTTTGTGAAGTCAGATCCAACTTTCGCAAGTTCTTCTCCAATTGACTCAATTTTCTCTTCTAGTTCGGCAATTGTATCTTCAATTGTTTCCCATTCACGCTGCTCATTGTATGAAAGTTTACGTTTACGTTGTTGTTTTGGAGCTGCTTCTACTACTTTTTTCTCTTTTTGAACTTCCGCTTTCTCAATAAGTTCTTTCGTTTTTTCCATTTCTAAATAATCTGTATAACTACCTAGGAACTCACGCACTTCTCCTCCGCCAGTAAAGATGAACAGTTCATCTACTACTTTATCTAAGAAGTAACGGTCATGCGATACAGTTAAAACGACACCTGGGAAATCTTCTAAATAATCTTCTAGTACTGTTAATGTTTGTGTATCTAGATCATTCGTAGGTTCATCAAGTAAAAGTACGTTTGGTTCTCCCATTAAAATACGTAATAAATATAAACGTCTTCTTTCACCACCAGATAGTTTACCAAGCGGTGTACCATGTGAATGAGTCGGGAATAAGAAACGTTCTAACATTTGAGATGCACCAATTACTTTTCCATCTGTTGTATGAATAACTTCTGCAATCTCTTTAATGTATTCAATCATACGCTGATTTAAATTCATCTCTTCATTTTCTTGCGTATAATAAGCAACTTTTACAGTTTGTCCTACTTCAACTTCACCACTATCAGGAGATAACTTGCCTGCAAGCATATTTAATAGAGAAGATTTCCCGCTTCCATTCGCCCCAATAATTCCGATACGATCGCCTGGTTTCACAATATGATTAAAATTATGTAATACCGTCTTATCGCCAAATTTTTTCGTTACATCTTTTAACTCAAGTACTTTCTTTCCTAAACGACTTCCACTTAGTGCAATATCAACTGACTGTTTTGCAGCTGGCCCTTCTTGTTCCTTTAACTCATCAAAACGCTGAATACGCGCCTTTTGTTTCGTAGAACGGGCTTTTGCACCACGGCGAATCCAAGCAAGTTCACGACGATATAAATTTTGGCGTTTGGATTCTTGTGCCAATTCTTGCTCTTCACGAAGTGCTTTCGCTTCTAAAAATGTACTATAGTTTCCTTCGTAGCTATATAGTTTACCATTATCTAATTCAAAAATACGATTCGTCACACGATCTAAGAAATAACGATCATGGGTTACAAGTAATACCGCCCCTGTATATCTTGCTAAATATTCTTCTAACCATTCAACTGTCTCATGGTCAAGATGGTTCGTAGGCTCGTCTAAAATTAATAAATCAGGTGTTTCAATAAAACATTGTGCCATTGCGATACGTTTTTTCTGTCCACCAGATAAATTCCCAACAGTTGCAGTGAAATCTGTAATTCCTAATTTCGTTAGAAGAGATTTCGCATTTGCATTTGCTTCCCACGCACTCATTGCATCCATACGTTGCTGCACTGCAAATAATTGTTCCTGTACTTTTTCATTACTTGGATCTTTTTCAATATTTAATAGTGCTTTTTCATAATCACGAAGAAGACGAATTAAAGGTGTATCACCATGGAACACTTGCTCTAATACTGTTAGTTTTTCATCAAACTCTGGTTGCTGTGATAAATAACTAATTGTATATCCACGTGAATGCGTCATTTCACCTGTATCAGGAGTTTCTAACCCTGCAATAATTTTTAATAATGTTGATTTACCAGTACCATTTACACCAATAATTCCGACACGTTGTCCTTCTGTAATACTACATGATAATCCATCAAATAACGGTTTTTCTCCGTATGATTTCGATAAGTTCTCCACAGTTAACATTTTCATATTTGTGCATTCCACTCTTTCATAAATTGTTCTATAAACTGTTCCATATAACAATGACGAACTTCAGCTTCTTGTTTTGCTGCGTTCGTATTCATTAAGTCTTTTAATTTTAAAAGTTTTTCATAAAAATGATTTAAAGATGGATCGTTATTTTTTCTATACTCTTCTTTCGTCATTACTTCACGCGGCGGAATTGTTGGATCATACATTAATCTCCCTTTCGCTCCGCCATATGCAAAAGTACGTGCAATCCCAATTGCTCCAAGGGCATCTAAACGGTCTGCATCTTGAACAATTTTCCCTTCAACTGACTCAACTGCGCCGCCATGCCCACCCTTATAAGACATATTGGCGATGATATGAAGAATATGTTTACTTTCTTCCTCATCTACATGTAACTCTTCTAACCAATCAGAAACTTTTTTCATTCCTGCTTCTTCACTTTCATTTAACTTTTCATCTGCCACATCGTGAAGTAATGCTGCCATTTCAATTATAAAACGATTTCCTCCTTCTTGCTCGGATAAAGAAATCGCCAGTTTATGTACGCGCTCAATATGATACCAATCATGCCCACTCGCATCTTTTTCTAAAATATTTTTTACAAAAGTAATTGTTTTTTTAATCTTTTCTTGTTTTGTCATTTTATCTTCACCCAGTTTCTTATTGTAACACGCCCGCCTTTTTTCATCACATATTTTCTTGTCCGCCCATACACTAGGTGGTAGGCATCATCATGAAGGAGGAATAAACATGTTCTATAATAATCAACCACCTTATCCACAACAACCATTTTACCCTCAGCAACCGGAACAAAGATATACAGAACAATATGAGGAACAAGAATTACAACAGCCAGAACAACAATACGAACAAAATCCATACGCTACACCGCAAGCTCAAGAACAACAAAATCCATACGACACACGTCCAAATTATGAATATCCTCAAAATCCATATGCAGCACCGCAAACTCAAGAACAACAAAATCCATATGACACACGTCCAAATTATGAATATCCTCAAAATCCATATGCAGCACCGCAAACTCAAGAACAACAAAATCCATATGACACACGTCCAAATTATGAATATCCTCAAAATCCATATGCAGCACCGCAAACTCAAGAACAACAAAATCCGTATGTAACTCAGCCACAACAACCACAATACCAACAACAAATGTATCAACCCAACTACGACGCACGTGTCTCACCACCTAAACCACCAACAATTGATCCAACGCAACCACAAATTTTACCACCAGGTCCGACTTTAGATATTACACAACCACAAATTTTACCACCTGGGCCTATTACAGAACCGACTCAACAACAAATTCAACAAGTTGTCGGTACACAATTTTTACCTTTAAAGAAACCTGTATTAGATTTCGTAAAACCTTGGGTAGATTATGGTTTAAATGAAGCGAAACATACTTCACATAAACACGCTTTAACAGAAGTCGCTGCGATTATGTTTTTAGTTGGAAAAGGATATAACCCCACAATTGCTCATTATATCGTTGAATCTTGGGAGAAGAATGAGCAGTTTTAGAATTGTTCATTTTATATTATATAAAACTACAAAAGTGTCACAAGTGCCTGTCATACAAGCATTTGCGACACTTTTTATTAACTACACTAATGCTTATTACTAAAAATTCAACTTTAAAATATAAATAAAAAAAGAAAAGGACGATTTCTATCGCACTTTTCAAATCACATCCTATAAAGGCACTCTATTAGGATCTTCTCTTTCTAGGACCTACAATTAATTTAATTGCTGTTCTTTCTTGATTATTGATAGAAATCTCTTGAAATGCTGGAACAAAAGCCAAATCAACACCACTTGGAGCAACAAATCCTCTTGCAATCGCAATTGCTTTAATTGCTTGATTTAAAGAACCTGCCCCAATTACTTGGATTTCCACATTGCCATTTGCTCTTAGTACACCTGCTATTGCACCTGCAACTGAATTTGGACTTGATTTTGAAGATACCTTTAATATATTTTCCATGTAAGTTGCTCCCTCTATTATTTAATAGCTCTTTCGTTACAGTTTTAAATATTTCAACGTATCTTTAACTATTATTCACACCAAAAGCAAACAATGCTTCCTATGTAAATGAATTCGATACCTTTCGTCTTCTTCCTGCCCAACTGCACAAATAAAAAGTAACGAATAAAGACTCTAATATACAAACGTTTAAATAGGAGCAATTCGCTAAACGACAACATTATCGCACCAAAAAATAACAATGCTACTTTTTCAGGTGCAATTCGTATAATAAGCGTTTCATCAATAATTCAATTTATTTAGAACTTCAGTTCATTTTTCTACCAAATTATTAATTTTTTCGTCTTCAAAAATCGTTATACATATTATTCTAATAAACTATATTTCACCATTTGAGTGCTTTATATTCCAAATCTACCACCTTATACAGGATAGGCATACATGCCAATAGTAGTTCATTTACATATACTACTATGTATCTTACATTTATTAATCATCAGGAGGTAATATATTGGGTTCATACTATCGTTCTTCAAACTCGTATAAAAGATGTTCCTGCCACGATTCACATAAACCATCAAAGCCAGCTTACGGTACTTTCTGGAAAACTGAGTTTATAACTGTTCCTTTTGGTGGTTCTTTCCCATTATAGAACGTAACCCCCTATTTCATTATTCTGTTAACCTAATAAACATAAAAAATTGCCGTCCCCTTCTAACACAAGGTTTCGGCAATTTTCATATCAAAATCTATTCACTCTTACTTCTCCACATAAACCGACTTAACAATCGTACGATTATAAGGTTTTCCTTCTTTATTTATCCCTTTTATATCCATCGTAACGTTATATACCCCTGGTTGCTTTATGTCCTTCAAAGCACCTGTAAATGTATTTGTATTAACATTTTGTAATTCATTAAATTCAGAGACTAGCTTCCCTTCTTTATTAACAACTCTTACTGTTATGGAAAGATTTCCTTTCATTTCAGGTGCCGCAGGTGATTTTTTCAGTTTATACTCTGATTTGTTAATTTTGACTTTTGTTGGCATTTGAAGAACGAATGGCGCGCCACTTTTGTGATCGCTTACAATTAAGTATGCATCTTTCGACTGCTTCGCCATCATTTTAACTCTCCATTCTCCTACGTCCATTTTGTCAAATTTAAATGTACTAATTGTTGCCCCATTAAAGAAAGATTCACCTTCACCAGTAGTTATCGTACTATCTTTATTTGTATACACTTTTCCTTTTGGAGATATTAGTTGTATTTCTACATCAGAAGCAGCTGTTAATACAGAAACCATTCCTTCTGCCTTTTTATCAACCGCCACAGCTTGCTCTATCCACTGACTTTGTGGCAATTCTCCCCCTAAAATATTTTGATTAGAAGTTGTATTTAATTGCTCTATATTTTCTTCTGAACTATTACTTGGTGCTACTAAAGGTGGCACGCCTACATTTGCAGTACGTAAATATGGTTCAATTCGTGCGAAAACAGCTGATCCTTTTCGTATATTGTCATGATCAAATTTGGAATCTGTAAATAAATGTGTGCCATATGGTAGCTTAGCACTCCATTCATTTACTAATCCATCATTCGAGCCGTACGATGACAAATATAATCCGCCCATAGATAACGCAGAAAATACTGGTCCCCAGCTAGTCCCAGTAGCCGTATAGTAACGGTTTAATTTAACTGCTGGATTATTATCTATCGTTGAGCGAAATTTTGCCATTTCCCCTATCTGTAACGCGTACGTACCATCATCTTTTTGACCTAATATAGAAGCAAGCCAACCTGCCCACCAACTATATGATAAATCCGCTAAATTTGAGCCGTGATGTGGTGTCGCAAGTGTAATAACATTCCCAACAAATCGATTCGCACCATATCCAACTAATGCCGCTTGTGTATCTATACCACCTTTACTATGCGCTACAATAGTAACCTTTTTACCGAAATGATTGTATATTTCTTCCAGTTTTTGTGCTAACAATTTTCCGTTGTCCCACTGACTAGCCGATCCTTTCCCTGCCGCATCATATAATTGAATAAATACCGTTTGATATCCCGCTTTCAAAGCATAGTCATACATATCATTTATATCGTGATATACAGTCTTTCCATACCAACTATCCGCATTACCATTTCTGCCTTGTACAAAGAGAATTGGAGGCTTATTCTCATCATAATTAGTTGGTTTTTGTCCTAAAAACCAATCGCCAGGTGTAAATACTTCTGTATCAGGAAACCCCTTTCCAAGCTCTTTTACAACTTCTGCCCTTACATTTGTGCTAATCGATGGAGCCATGATAAAAAATATAATTAGTAAGGCAACACATCTTCTCATTAATCGCATGTTACTCCCCCCACTTTTTTTGAAAGAAGGTGCTCTTTGTAATAATTTATATTTTCTCCCTTAATAATAGCTAATCTTTTTATTTGAAAAAGATGTTAGCCCTATATTCAGGTGATTACTCGTACACCCTCTTCCTTAACTCACGTTATTCTCTTCGTTTCCATCTCTTCCTTTTGAGTAAACACGACAAAAAAATTTCTCAATAATTGTTAACTTCACTACATCAAGATGTTTTTCAAATCATGATTGTTTATATAAAGCATACAAATCTTGAAAAAATTTTATTAAAAAAACATTTTATTACTAATTAGTTATTTAAAAACATAATGAAGATATGTATTTTCTTTTCATTACATACAAACGAATTTAAAAGGAGCTTGTATTGTAAGACTTTCTTATGACTAAATATTTAACTGAAATTTCAAAATATAAAATCATATTTCCAGAAACATATATTATGATAATTTCCGCAGACTTGAATTAAGTTTTTAGAAGTACTAACCTATCGGTAAGCAGAAGAAAATTCTGTAAAAAGAAAGGAGAATGCTTTATGATGACCAATTTACAAAAGGAGTTTTTTAAACGATTAAAAATTCCCGCAAAAGAACTAACATTTGATGATTTAGATGAAGTCCTCTTAAAAATGGGAATGATTTTCCCCTATGAGAATCTTGATATTATGGCTGGTACTATTAAAAACATTTCAAAAAATAACTTAGTAGAAAAGTTACTTATTCAAAAAAGAGGCGGTCTTTGTTATGAATTAAATTCCTTATTGTATTACTTTTTAATTGATTGTGGGTTTCAAGTATACAAAGTAGCTGGTACTGTATACGATCTTTACGATAATAAATGGAAACCTGATGATGGTCATGTCATTATCATTTTAAGTCATGATCATACAGATTATATTGTGGATGCAGGTTTTGCATCTCATCTCCCTTTACATCCAGTCCCTTTTAATGGCGAAATCATATCTTCTCAAACGGGAGAATATCGAATTTACAAACGAAATACCCGAAAAGGTACACATATTTTAGAAATGCGAAAAGGCGCAAACGGCGAATCTACAAGTTTCTTACAATCTGAACCTTCAACCGAATGGAAAATAGGCTATGCTTTCACTATAGATCCAATAGATGAGAAAAAAGTGAATAACATTCAAAAAGTAATTGTAGAGCATAACGAATCGCCTTTTAATAAAGGGGCTATCACTTGTAAATTAACTGATTATGGTCACATATCATTAACGAAAAAAAATTATACAGAAACCTTTAAAGGCACAAAAAATAAACGACCAATAGGTTCTAAAGAATATGCTCGCATTCTTCGTGAATCTTTTGGAATCACTCAAGAGAAATATGTAGGAAAAATATTAGAAAGAGGCTAGTTGATTAAAAATATTTCATAATAAAGCAGATTCTATATATAGAATCTGCTTTATTTTATAATTTTTTATAGCGTAATTCCTTATCAGTGTTACTCTTTTAAAAGACTAGTATTATTAAGCATTTCTTTTTGTGCCATGTATTACTTACATTTCAATTATATACTCATCATCATATTTATCGTATTGTAGCCCTGCTCCTATTTTTGATTCCGTAACTTGATCCCTTAAAAACGGTGCGGCTTCCATTTTGCTAGTTGCAATTTCAATTCCATATTTTTTCGTTAAATGAGCTAACTCTATTAAAAACCACTCTCTTCGCAATGAAACTGGAATATCTAATGTTCTTCTTTTCATATATAATAGCACCTCTTTTATTTTCATAACTTAAAAGAATATCACTTATCAAAACTATCGTTCATCACAAACGCCAATGAAACATTATAGTATATGCATGTCCATTTTAAACGTGCTAATATAAAACACCATTATAGTTTACATAAAATAATTATGTAATAGTAGAAAGAGGAGGCTTGTCCTCCTCTTTCTACTATAGAGATTTAAATTAAGAACATCTTGGTACACCAAAAGCTAAAAATAATGCTGCTACTCCTGCTGTAATCGGTACTTTTAACGTAATTACATCGTCTACCTTCGTTACTAAAAAGTACGCATTACCTTCTTGTAATATACAATTCACTAACAATTGAAATTCCATTCAAATCTCCTCCTTTCAATCGATATACTTTAATTTATGAAATTTCTTTAAAAAAGTAATAGGAAATATATCTATTTTTCTTTATATACACATTAATTGTTTTTATATATATCTATTAAAAATATTAATTTTCGAAATGAATATAAAACGTGTATTATCCAATAAGTTCCTATATAATCAATAGAGAAAATCTTGCAAATGGAAGTATGAAAATGGCTATTTTGAGTAATATTGGTGGCGTATTATTTCTATTTGCTTTTAATCTTTTAATCTTATGTATCCTTTTCATTCTTTAAGAAAAATGGAAAAGCAAAACAATATGGTCGTCCTACCGTTATCTTTTTTATTATTTCTATTGTATTAATAATGACCGGTACAACAAAATCTGAACACCCAGTTATCGAATTTTTTACTTTGGCGTTGTATATCTTCCAACTCATTAAAGATTGGAATAACACTTTCTAATTTCTTTTTATCGATACGTTCATTTACAAGATCCCGTCCTAACATTGAAATGAATGTACCAATTATAACCGCTTGTGCTGGTTTAGTTAATTTGGCTTTATCCATCCTTCATCCCTCCAAAATAAAAAGCACCCGAATGGATGCTTTTTCATTAAGTATTACATTTGCATTTCAATTATGGTAAATGAAGTTTTATTCTTCTTCCAATCACCTAATCTTATTTACATTTATCTGTTTCAGCAATATTAAGTAACTAAAAGAAGAGCAAAACCCCTTCTCCGTTTATACAACGTAAATTGCAATTGAATGTGAAATGAAGAACAACCATTCATCCAGCCTGCAACCATCACCACCAGTTATGAAGATCCATTTTCAGAGGAATTTTATGAGCAATGTTTTCGTCCACTTCTCACAATACAAATATATCACGTTAACTCCAAAACGACCGGCACATTTACTGCAAAAAAGCGATCACGAATCTGCCACCTTTCTTTAATTGATTGTAGCTCTTATTCTATTAAGTAATGAATCTTTTAATTCCCTCTCATCTTTCCAAACAATATGGCTATATTGTCTAGTATCAAAATGCAGATTTGCTAAGTCATTTTCCCTGCAAGTCCATATTACAGGTTTACCAAGTCCCATTGCATAGCCGGCTTCAAAATAGACGTCACCTCTATGTTCAGTAAAATCTGCAATTATAAATTTACTTTGTCTTATTTTAACTATAATCTCATCATCAATTTTGTTATTGTGTTCCACTTTATCAATTCGAATAGGCTCATAACCTGCTTCTTTTACAGCCGTTGCAATTGCATTCTGATATAGACTATCCATTTTTGGACTAAATGACATAGCGACAAACACCTGCTTAGTATCCGCTTCTCTTCCCTTTTCTAATTCTGCAATACGATTCCACCCTTTTGCTGTAACTGTAATATGTGCAGGAAAATCTGCTGCAGATAGCTTAGATATCTCAATTAATTCGTCCTGAAATAATTGGTTCGCTATATATTTCATTTCCAACAAATGAACACTCTGTACAAAAAATAGAGATTTATCTGATTCACGAATATATAATGGGTCACCTGGAAATTTTGACAATTTAGCTAAGTTTATTAATGACTCATCCAATCTATCAGAAGCACTATCTGGATATTCACTTAATAGATCCGCTAAAAGATAAATAGGATACGGAAATTCTGAAAGATTTTCATCTGGTCGATTAAGAAAAATCATTATTTTTCCCATCCCTCTAATGTTTCTCTTTCTTAAAATTGCAGAAAGTTTTCTCTTCTGCTCTACATTTAATTCGATTCTCGCTTCTTCAATCATGGAAAATGTGCCACAATTCTCACATTTATATTGCTCTGCACGTCCCCCTCCCACTCCTACTAATTGGGGTTCCTCAATAGAGTTTTAACAAACCGGACATCTTTCCCTCATCACAACCACCACTTTCTTGTTTATAGCATAATATTAACATATAAATAATTGACTTACCCTTATCTTATATTGTGTGTAACTGATCCTATCACTGAATCCCTTGCTATCATTAATTTTATTTAACTTTCTCTTTTGAGTTACACAGTACAAAAATTATGAGTAGCTGTATAGGGAGGGATACCACCAGCATTTTTCAAAATAACCTACGCTATGCGGGAACATAAAATAAAGCTGCCCATATGGACAGCTTATTTACATAATTCTCGAAAGTGGAAGTTAATCAACGAGGGTTGAATCTCAATATTTTCTTGATTTAATGATAATAGAAGATGGTCTCCGTTTTTCATTTATTAATTCTGGCATTTTTTCTAATCCTGTTGGAGTTGACTCTGGCTCAATAATTTTCTCAATTACAAAACCGTTGTCTATAAGAGTATTAATTAATGTTGAAATTGTTCTGTGATATTTAACAACACCATCTATCCACCAATGTTCCTCTCTTTTTCCTTCTTCTTGATAATTATCTAATGCCCAATGCAATCTGTTTCCATTATTATCCTTAAACCAATTATTCATTTCCTTTCGAGCTGTTACTATTGGATGTTCTGTTGAAAAGATAAATTCACCATCATTTTTTAACAGATCTCTTATTTTCTTAATTAGATGTGAGTAATCTTCTATGTAATGTATAACTAAAGAACTTGTTATTAAGTCGAATTTTTGATTTGGCAAATTAAGTTCTTCTATTGGTACACACATATAATCTATTTTTTCGTTTTTGTTATACATTTCAGCTTGTTCAATCATATTTCTTGAGATGTCCACTCCTATAACTTTCGAGGCACCATTTTCTACACAGTACATAGAAAAATGACCAGTTCCACATCCCAAATCTAATACAGACTTATCTGTAAGATTAGCAATTATAGATTTAATTGCTGGCTGTTCAACAAAATCATTAAAGGTAAATCCATTTTCACGTAATGACTTATAATTTTTAAAGAAAAACGGATTATCATAAATGTTTTGTTTCATTATATACCTCCTATAATACAATCTATATTTTTTATATTCTAGGGGGCATCCAAAAATTCCTATATTAACCAAAATACACTTCAACTAACCTGCCATTTAGTTGAATAAGGAACAGTGTATATCCTATACATGTTAGGTTGACATAACGTCTCATTATCGGAAGTGAAATGTGCTTATACATCCAGGCTGTTGATGATAGCTAATATTTGATGATCTGTCCATTTGCCATTAATCTTTACATTTTCTTTAGCTATACCTTCTTTTTTAAATCCTACTTTTTCTAATACACGAATAGATGCTATATTGCTAGGCATAGCTCCTGCTTCAATTCTATGTAGTTTTAATTCTCTAAATGCAAAGTCTACAACAAGTCGAAGAGCCTCTGTTGTATAGCCCCTTGAATTATGCTCCCTATCTAAGGTAAATCCCGTATAACAGCTTTGGGCGGGATCCCTAGCAATTTGAGTTAATGAAATGTCTCCGATAAGTTTATCAGTTGCTTTTAAAAAGATTCCAAAAGCGTAAACTTGATCTTCAGCTTTCTTTTTTAATGCTCGTTCAATGCGCATTTTTTGATGTTTTTCTGTATAAAAGACTTCTGGGAGTAATGGACAAACTCGTTGAAAAAATTCGCGATTTCTAGTGTGTAAGTTAGCTAACTCGCTCGCGTCAGAAATTTTGTAAAGTCGAAGATATATTTGCTGTCCTACGATTTTCATAAAAAACCTCCGATATCCTTTTAATACAATTTTATTCTCGTCAAATCTTATAAATTCCTTTTTTATATTATATTCATGTTAAGCTAACATGACGTCTCATTATCGATAACAAGGAAAGGTGGGCCCATCCTCTGACAAAGGAATTTCCTTTTTTTGTTCTACAGATTTATGCATTATTTTATACATTCCTATCCTGACGCAGGTTTTCGGGTTCTCTTTTGTTACTGAATTATCCAAAAACTGTATAAATTTTTGTATGCTCTTAGCATGGGGGTTTTCAAAAACGGTGACGGTACCCCTAGATTTAAAAAGAAAAAGCAATGATTCGATTTCAAACCTAGTCATTGCTTTATCTATTGCATCTTGATTTACACCTATATAACGTAACATGACCTTCTCTGAAGAGTGACTGAATATCTCCATGATTAATGTGCTATGTTTTTCGTTTGCATGTACATATGGTACCCGTACGTCTTTCTTAGCGTATGCGTTCTATTTCATCTAAACTAAACTCTGCTGCGGCTATACTTAATATCTTATATTCCATACTACGACCGATAGGACGATTCTTTCATTGTCTACTTTGTAATAGGTATTCATGATCTTCTCTTTCTTCTATAAACCATTTCAGTTCTCTTTTTAATGCTGCAGTATTTTGAATACGTTTTTGTTTTCCTGTTTTCTTTTCCCTCATAGAGATATGACTCGTTTTTACATCTTCTACCTTCAATTTTAAAATGTCAGAGATTCTCAAGCCTGTATTGATTCCCATAATGAATAAAATTTAATTTCGTGCACACTTCTCCTTAAAATACTCTTTTAGCTGCTGTATTTCTTCTGGATCACGTATCTGCTGAACAAAATTCATTATTCATTACCTCCAGTTTCTTCAGTCTCATATACTTCTAATCTAAGAGCAACAGCTAATTTATAAAAAGCACTAGATCTATTTCGTCTATACGTACGCTCACTCATACCAACATTTGCTAAAGCAATATCTTCTGCTGGCTTCCCTACCATATTTGTTGGACCATGATATCTTACCTCGCTAGATGCTGTAACCTTCATCTCATTTCTAATCATCCCAAATTGTCTATAAATACGAACATTTTCAAGAATCTCTTCTAAACGAACCTGCGTTGCTTTGCGATCAATTTTAGGTAAGAAAGTTAATTGCGCCATATATAAAAACACCCCTTATACATTTTGTTAATAAAAAAGCGGAAACCAAACTATAGAGCAATATTACTAATGCTCTTATAGTTCGATGTCCGCTGATTCTTCCAGTAGGACTATATTTATAGATATTGTTATATCATTTTCTCATATTTTAGTGATTTTCTTATTAGAAAAAGATTATTTTGTAACAAATTTATAAAATCCATCTTCATTGAGCACTTTATATCTAAAAGGAGTAATTATGAAAATTTTGGAATACATATTACTTAGATTGGTTGGATTGCATTATTCAGAACATGGTGGGCTATATTCTTTCATTGAGTGTTTTTAAATCTCAACATCCATTATAATTTTTAAAGAAAACTTTTTAGATCAAGTAGCATATCATACTAGACAAGGATATATTCCACAAAATTTTGAAAGGAGGACTCTTTATGAATACAACTTTAATTTCTCATTTTTATAACGAAGAGTATCTGCTTCCGTGGTGGTTAATGCACCATACAAAATTATTTGATCATGGTATTCTTATTAATCGTGGGTCTACTGATCGTTCGGTTGAAATATGCAAATTATTTGCACCTCATTGGGAAATCCGTGATTCAAAAGTATTAGAGTTTGATGCCGTATTAGTTGATCAAGAAGTAATGAACATAGAAAAAGAAATTACGGGCTGGAAAATGGTGTTAAATACCACTGAATTTCTTTGCTGTTCTAATAAAGAAGAGTTTTTTTCATCACTTACTAAATTAAAAAGAAAGATGTATTCCATTAGAACTATTTTAATGGTAGATGACCCTATGCATGCCTACACTAAACCGAGATATGGAATTCCACTTGTCAAACAACGTTTTCATGGAATAGTAATTCAGCCTAGTCCTCTTACCATTTATAACGGCGGTAGATTAATTCATAATTATTCGCATGGTAACTATTCAGTAGGAAGACATAACTCGTTCTATTCGTTTACTATTTACAAGTATCCTGCTTTCATTTTAAAGTTCTTTTACAGTCCATGGAACAACGCTATGAAGGACCGGAAACTACAGATTGGTCCTACTCTTTCTAAACATAGCGCCCAGAATGGTTTGGGTACTCATCATCTTGTAACACTAGCTAAATTAGAAGAAAATTATCTACACTATGCAAACTTAACTAGCGATCTTCGATTAATGCCAGAATATCAATTGTTATTTCCAGATTTATGTTTTCCAAATTAATTATTGTATCTATAAATCAACACAATCCATAATTATTCAAATAACGCTTTTATGAAAAGTTATTTCTCTTAAATTATTCAGACATTTTCATGGCTTATTTTCATATATTCAGTATTCCCTCAATACACTAAGAAAAGTATACAAAGTGAATGGAGGTTAAATATGCTTATCACAAATATTTATGATTTTATAGCCAAGTATGGGCGTCCCCCTCACTTTCACAAAGATTTCCCTTTAATCTTATTTTGGAGCCAAAAAAGCGGCTGCACTTCACTCGCATATTGGTTCTTTTATCACATTAATTTGTTTAAAGAAGTTGTAAAATATAGCCCATTTGTTCATAACTATGAATTTGAAATTTATAAAAATTCCATACCATATTTCACTGATTTAGCCAACGCATTACAAGCAAAAGAAAAAGACACGTATAAATTGGTAAGAAACCCTTTCAAAAGAGCTGTAAGTTCCTTTATTTCTCTTATACCAGCGCCATATTACGAATCCACTGAGTGGAAGCCAATCCGTCGTTATCTTTATGGTGATGAATCTTGCAATAAAAAGATTTCCTTTAAACTGTATTTATATTATTTAAAAGCGCATGCACCAAATTTTGAAGGTGTAAACCCACACTTCACACCTCAATATATACAAGGAGAAGAAGAGTTCGTTACAAATTACATTTACCTTGAAAAATTCTCTACCCATCTGTCTATCTTAGAAGACAAACATTGTTTAAAAAAATCTCCATTAAACGGATTAATAAACTCGTGGCATCACCAAAGTAATCTAGCAAATTACAAAGGTAACTATGCAGATGGTGATATTACAGATCCCTTATTCCCAAGGCATCCGACCTATGATAGTTTTTATGATGAAGAAACGATTCAATTAGTTGAAGATATCTTCAAAGAAGATTTCACTACTTACAAATATCCCTCAACATTACTTTAAAATATAAACATTTTCCTTATCATAAATTCATAATTATTACAGAGAAACTTAAGCCACCTACTTAAGTTTCCTCATAATACTCCTGCAAATTGAAGTTGGGCACTATTCTAATAGTGCTCTTTTTAATGAATTTCAATTTTCAAAAGATTTCTATTGAGTCCCCCTCCAAAATAACTATTTTGTTCGACTTTCTATTAAGCTCTTTTTTAATAAACCTTACAAATTCGTAATACTATTGTCACCTAAATAGATAGTTAATTGGTTAATTCTGGTTTAATATAACAGACTGTTAGATTGATTAAATAAAACATTATTGGTAGGTGTGACACTTGATGGCAAGAAAATTATTACGCTACGTAATTGTAAGTATGTTTTTTCTAACTATTCCGATTATATTTATACATTTTGTATCGGCTCAATCCATTCCAAAAGAATACAGTGAAGAATGGCCCACAGTAAAAAAAACTGCTGAACTAGTTACAATTGGTTACTTTAAAAAAGAGAAGACTCTTGATATTGTAATAAAAAAAGTTGAGCCTCCGGAAGAATATAGAACACATGAGATTTACCTATTCGGACATGTTGCTGACGATAAAAAACAAAAGATTTCTGCTATTGTAAATTTTAGTGAGAACTATTCAATTAGAGATACATCTGAAGATTTATTTTAAGTCAAAGAGTATTTAACTTATGTTAGATGCTCTTTTAGCTAAAATAACGCTTTTGTTAAGATCCACGCATCCATTTCTTAGGTGAAAAACTTTTATAAAGGCATTTTTTTAGACAAATTTACCAGATGAATTAACAGAAACTTCGTGTTATTCTTAATTTGTTGAATAACCCAATACATTCAACAATGCTCTTGACTGCATACTTAGTATGCAACCATCCATCCAGATACCTTAGCTAATACGTCCCCAAAATCGTTATTATTGCTAAGGTATCTTTTTAGATGCCCTGTGTGCAGGGCTTTTTTATTTCAGTGATAACGCTCTTTTTCCCATATAATTATTGATGCTTGTAGTCCCATTTCTTAACAAAATTCAAATTTGATTATATTAACCGAATTTTTCGCTCTTCCATACGAATTACTTTTCCATTTTGAATATACAAATGATTGTTCACCAAATCCACCTTGAGGTGGTTCTATTAGTTGGACCTGACCATTTTTAACAACATATATTCCGTTTATTTTCAAAACTGACACATAATAAGTGATTTATATCACCACATTGATTTTAATATATTGCTATTCTTGGTTTAGTTATCACATTAAACTTTATGGAGGCATTCATATGGAACATACATTTACTGAAACTTCTATTGTCGGTGAGATTGTTACACAATTTCCGAAAGCTAGTGATCTTTTTAAATCATATAGAATAGATTTTTGTTGTGGTGGTAATAAACCACTTATTGATGCAATTAATGAAAGAAATTTATCAGCAACAGAAGTACTTACAGAGTTAAATACGCTTTATGATAAAACAAAACTATTAAACGAGTCTGAAATTGATTGGAAAAATGCATCTTATCGCGAATTGATTGATTATGTTATAAATAAGCACCATCGCTATTTAAATGAAGAGTTGCCACAATTAAGTCCGTATGTAACGAAAGTATTACGCGTCCATGGAGCTAGTCAGCCTCATTTAGCTCAAATTCATAAGCTATTTCATGAACTTAAGATGGAATTAGAACAGCATTTAATTAAAGAAGAAACAGAAGATTTCCCATTAATTTTAGAATTCGAACAACATCCAACTGATGAAAACTATGCAAAATTACGTAAAGTAGTGGATGAGTTAGAGAATGAACATAACCACGCTGGCAATATTATTAAAGAACTTCGTAAAGTGACAAATGACTTTACTCCTCCAGAAGGAGCTTGTGGCACTTATCGACTTGTTTACCAACGTCTTGAAGCTCTAGAATCTGATTTATTTGAGCATATACATTTAGAGAATAACATTTTATTTCCACGTGCAATTACGAAAGCATAGATAAAGCACAGGACATGAGTATACATGCTCATGTCCTGCTTTTTCATTGTGTAAGAAATAGTCACACTTCCCCTATCATTTCATTGGGCAGCTTACTATTATTTAATTAGGTGCGGGTCTCTTCACTCCCCCACCTACCCATATAAAAAATTCCCTTTCACTTATCTCTCCACATAAATCCGAATTTTAACAATTTGTGAATCATTATTAAGATGTGATAAATATCACATCTCCCTCTTTTTTTATTTTCTATAATAGAAACATAATATACTTTGTTCAACATTTCACATAAAAAGGGGAAATGAATATGAAAAAACGTTTAGTTATGATCGGAAATGGTATGGCTGGCATACGCTGTATGGAAGAAATATTAAAACATGATAGTGATTCATATGAGATTACTATTTTTGGAGATGAACCACATCCAAACTATAATCGCATTATGCTCTCTCATGTTTTACAAGGCAAAACAAATATGCAAGATATCATTATGAATGACTACAGTTGGTACGAAGAAAATGAAATAACCTTGTATACAAACGAAAGAGTTCAAAGTATTAACCGAGAAGAAAAAATCATTATCACAGAAAAGAATCGTACTCTTACATATGACAAACTCATTATCGCAACAGGTTCTAGTGCTTTTATTTTACCTGTTGAAGGTTCTACCCTTCCTGGTGTGACAGGATTTCGAACAATTGAAGATACACAATTTATGATTGATACTGCTAAAGATAAGAAAAAAGCCGTTGTCATCGGCGGTGGGTTACTTGGCTTAGAAGCCGCAAGAGGTCTTATTGATTTAGGAATGAACGTACATGTTGTTCATTTAATGCCGAGCTTAATGGAGCAACAACTAGATACAAAAGCAGCTTCTCTCCTTCGTGAAGATTTAGAAGCACAAGGCATGAAATTTCTCATGGAAAAGAAAACGGTAAAAATTCTTGGTACAGACCATGTTGAGGGCATTCAATTTGAAGATGGTGAAGTTGTAGATTGTGATTTAATTGTAATGGCAGTCGGGATACGCCCGAATACGCAAATAGCAAAAGATGCTAGTTTAATTGTAAATCGCGGTATTGTAGTCAACGACTATATGCTAACAAATGATGAATCCATTTATGCCGTTGGTGAATGTGCAGAGCATGACGGTATCGCCTATGGCCTTGTTGCTCCTCTATATGAACAAGGTGCAATATTAGCAAAACATATAACGAATTTACAAACTGATGGATATACAGGCAGCATCGTCGGTACGCAATTAAAAGTTGCAGGTTGTGATTTATTCTCTGCTGGCCAAATCTATGAAGATGATCAAACGAAAGCAATATCCATCTTTGATGAATGTAAACGTTCCTATAAAAAAGTATTAATTCGTGACAATAAAGTCGCCGGTATCGTTTTATATGGTGACACAGCTGATGGTACACGCCTCTTTAGTATGTTAAAGAAAGAAGAAGATATACAAGAATATACACCTGCTTCCATTCTTCACAAAGCTGGTGAAGAATGTGAACTTGACGTTGCTACAATGAGTGCGGATGACACGATTTGTGGATGTAATGGTGTTACGAAAGGCACAATCGTACATGCCATTTTAGAACAAGAGTTAACGACTTTTGAAGAAGTAAAAGGCTGCACGAAAGCCGCCGGTTCTTGTGGTAAATGTCGTCCACTTGTAGAACAAATTTTATCTCATACACTTGGAGATGCGTTTGATGCCTCAGCACAATCTGCCGGTATGTGTGGATGTACAACTTTATCACGTGATGAAGTCGTAGAAGCGATTCATGAGAAAGGTTTAAAATCGCCAAAAGAAGTACGAAATGTACTCGGTTTTGCACATGAAGACGGATGTTCGAAATGTCGTCCTGCTTTAAATTACTATTTACGTATGGCGATTCCAGAAGAATATGAAGATGATAAATCATCCCGTTACGTTAATGAAAGAATGAATGGTAACATTCAGCATGATGGTACATTCTCTGTTATTCCACGTATGTACGGAGGCGTTACAACTGCAGATGATTTAATGAAAATTGCTGAAGTTGCGAAAAAGTATGATGTTCCTCTTGTGAAAATTACAGGCGCAAGTCGCATCGGTTTATATGGTGTTAAGAAACAAGATTTACCTAACGTATGGGCTGACTTACATATGACTTCTGGATATGCGTATTCAAAATCACTTCGTAATGTAAAATCGTGTGTTGGTTCTCGTTTCTGTCGTTTCGGTACGAAAGATTCATTAGGGCTTGGTATGCTACTCGAACAATCATTAGAAATGGTAGATACACCTCATAAAATGAAAATGGGTGTAACGGGCTGCCCACGTAACTGTGCGGAAGTACTTACGAAAGATTTTGGCGTTGTTTGTGTCGAAAATGGATATCAACTATATATCGGCGGAAATGGTGGTACGGAAGTGCGTGAAGCTGATTTTGTAATGATTGTCCCTACTGAAGATGATGTTCTTCGCATCGCTACAGCTTACATGCAATATTATCGTGAAACTGGTATTTACGGAGAACGCACTGCCTACTGGACAGAACGATTAGGCTTCGATCATATAAAAGAAATACTGCAAGATACAAATATGGTCACTAAGTTAAATGAGCGTTTCCAAACAGCTCGTAGCACATATACGGAAGCATGGGGACAAGCACTAGAAACGAATTCATTAAAAGCGATGTATGAAGTAGAAACTGTAAAATAAGGAGCGTGCAGTATATGTTACAAACGAAAGAAAAAATAAAAATTATGCGTGCGGAAGACCTTCCTATTCAAATTGGTAAAGAGGTGCAAATGAAAGGTACGTCTATCGCCCTATTCAGCCTTTCAAATGGCGATATTCGCGCTGTAGAAAATCGTTGTCCTCATAAAAACGGTCCATTAGCTGAAGGAATTGTATCTGGAGAATTCGTATTTTGTCCACTACATGATTGGAAAATTTCATTAATAACGGGTGAAGTTCAAAAACCTGATGACGGTTGTATTCAAACGTACGAAGTAGAAGTTATTGATGGTGACATTTATATCAACATGTAATTTACAAAAGGAAGCCTCCCCTGGCTTCCTTTTAAATAAAAATAGATGAGGTGTGAATATGAACGGATATGTATATTTAGTTGGTGCAGGACCAGGTGATGAAGGGCTTATTACAAAAAAAGCGATAGACTGCTTAAAGCGTGCAGATATCGTCTTATATGACCGCTTATTAAATCCTAGATTTCTTCATTATACAAAAGAAACATGCGAACTTATTTATTGCGGAAAAATGCCGAAAAATCATACTATGCGACAAGAAATGATTAACGCCCACCTCCTTCAATTTGCGAAAGAAGGAAAAACCGTTGTACGCTTAAAAGGTGGAGATCCCTCTATTTTTGGTCGTGTTGGTGAAGAAGCAGAAACTTTAGCATCTGCGAACATTCCGTATGAAATTGTACCAGGTATTACATCTAGCATCGCCGCTAGTAGCTATGCAGGTATCCCCCTCACCCACCGTAACTACAGTAATAGCGTCACTTTACTAACTGGACATGCAAAAGGTCCTTTGGCCGATTATGGAAAATATAATTCATCCCACAATAGCGACACAATCGCCTACTACATGGGTATAAAAAACTTACCTACCATTTGTGAAAACTTACTACAAGCAGGAAAAAAAGAAGATACACCCGCAGCAGTCATTGAATGGGGTACAACTGGGAAACAGCGCGTTGTCACAGGGACTCTAGCAACCATTGTTCATAACGTCAAAACCGAAAATATTTCTAACCCTTCCATGACGATTGTTGGTGATGTCGTTTCCTTACGTAATCAAATCGCTTGGAAAGAACGTAAACCATTACATGGTAAAAAAGTTTTATTTGCATCTGCAACAAATAAAACAAGTGTAATGAAGAAAAGGTTACAAGAAACCGGTGCAGAAATATATCAAATTCCAACTTTCAAAAAGGAAGAATATACATTAACACTTGAACAAATCAATGAAATTTTTAACGTTGATCGCCTTGTTTTTTGTTCAGCTGAAAGTGTAGAAATCTTGATGCAAGCATGTAGTAAATACCAGAAAGATATTCGTTCCTTACAGGCAGAGCTGCAGCACATGAATGTTGCCACTCAAGAAAAACTTATGCAATATGGGCTACTAAGTAAACAAGCAAAGTTCTCTTCCCATACAACTGTTTATTTAGGCAGAAATATTAACCGAATTGCTTTTATTCAAGAGAAAATTGGTGCTGGCTCCTATATGATGACTCATGAGTATACAATTGATCATCGTTTCGATGAAGTTCATTCTCGTATACTTTCTGAATTCTCATGGGATAGCATTGTGTTTGAAGGGCGTGCCTCAATTGATACTTTTTTATCAGAAATAAAACGACTTGGTTTTATTGATATTCTTACTCTTCCCTTCTCGTATACCGACGTTCCAACTTTACACTATGCGAATAAAGTTGGATTACATAATGTAGATGAGCAATTACAAGACATTATTATGAAGAAAGATTTGGTGCTACGATGAAAGGAATTGTATATGTTGGACACGGTAGTCGCCTGCAAGAAGGCAATGAACAATTTATTCGCTTTATTCAATCTGTCATGAAAGAACGTAACGAAAGAATTCAAAAAATAGCTTTTCTAGAACTAACAACACCTACCATTTCGGATGCAGTTACAGAAACAATACTAGAGGGAGCAACTGAAATAATGATTGTACCTGTTTTATTATTTGCAGCAGCTCACTATAAACGTGATATTCCTCTTGAAATAGAACAAATACAAAAGAAATACCCACATATAACATTTTCAGTTGTACCACCTTTTAGTACGCATCCACATATGGTTGAACTTGTAGCGAAAAGAATACGTGAAACTATTCCAATGCAAGGTAGTAGTATTTTACTCGTAGGAAGAGGCAGTAGTGACCCCCAGCCGATACATGAGTTACAACAAATCGGAGCAGCTGTCGAACGAAAACTCAGTATGCCAGTATCGTGCTCCTTTTTAACGAAAGGAACTCCCTCTTTTACTGCTGAGCTCAAGACTATAACATCGGCCGCATCCCATGTATATGTCATGCCGTACCTTCTCTTTACCGGATTATTGCTTCAAAAAATCAAATTGCATACAAAAAAATACGATCACGTTACGACTTGTAACTGCCTGAAGTTTGATACATATATGAAGTTGGCATTATTAGAGCGAATGGAGGAATGTGTGTATGTATAGCATGTACCCTCTTATGTTTAATCTACATAATAAAGTGGTCGTTATCATTGGTGGAGGTAAAATTGCATATCGAAAAGCGTCTGGATTAAAAAATACAGGCGCTTTCGTCACCGTTATTAGCCCCGAGATTTGCGAGGAAATGACAGAACTTCCCTATATTACTTGGAAGCAAAAAACTTTTAGTAATGATGACATTAAAGATGCTCATCTTATTTATGCAGCTACAAATCAACATACTGTTAATATGATGGTCAAACAGGCCGCCCACGATTTCCAGTGGGTTAACGTTGTAAGCGATGGTACAGAATCATCGTTTCACACACCTGGCGTTATAAGAAATAATGAATATATTGTCACTATTTCAACTTCTGGTAAAGATCCATCGTCTACAAAGCGTATGACGCAAGAATTAACATCTATACTTCCTAAACTTATAAAAAAGCTTTCTCGTACTCACAAATAATAATCTATTTCTTAGCCAAAATAGTAATTACCTTTGGACAAACGTTTTTTAGAAGCGTTTGTTCTTTTTGTTTTGGTTTCTTTTTTGAAACTGCACAAGCAATCTGCGAAGAAAATGAATGGTGTCGGCAACTTGTAAACAAGTAAATGTTATGATAACTGCAACATTACGAGCAACTCTTTCAATTCATTTTTTACATTGGATATTCATTCAACCAAATTAGCGCTTGTTCATAATCATCGAAAAATTCCACAGATTCTTTCGTATTGGATTGTTGTAAATAATTCAGTATCTCCCCTTCTTCAAGAAGAAATGCAATTGCCTTACTATGATTCAAAATGGTTTCATTGAAGAACTTATCTTTCCATACTTTTTGAACAGAAAAATGATTTGGCGTGTATCCTTTTCTATCTACCAATAATTTGTATTTCCGCCCTTCAGAAATAAATTGCTGACAAACCTGCTCAAAATCATTAAACCATTCATACACATCCTCTGTTTTAATCTGACCAATTAGATGGGTAACAATCAAATCTCCTGAAACTGTTGTGCTGATATTCTGTTTACTCAACTTGGAATCATCTCCCTTTGTTACAATTATGCGGGAAATTCTTATAAAATCAATAAAGATAAAATTCTTAAGTAATAAAACAACATTATTTACGAAAAGGCCCTTGTTATACATAAGACAATTCATTCTTGTTTGTTTAAGTAGAAAAAAGGATGCCTCTACTAGGCACCCTTTTTTCTATTAATGATTCTTTAACATCACTAACAGCTTCTCTTGACTATACATCCACACTGTAATAATTAAACAAGCAAGCGCTACTTCTGATAACGCCATAAATCCGATTGCATAATGACCTGTTAGTTGGAATAGTAATGTTAAAATTAATGGCGGGAAAAACCCTCCTAGTCCACCTAAAGCTGACACAACACCATTTACAATCCCTGCTTGCTCAGAGAAGTACATTGGCACAAGCTTGAAGATTGTACCATTGCCAATACCTGCACAAAATGCGACTAGTAAGCAACCAAATGTGTATACGTTCATGCTTGGCATAAATGATAGGATAATACCTGAAAGTGTTAAACCGATAAATACGAAGATTAATATTTTAAATGGATTAAATTTATCACCGAGCCAACCACCAATCGGGCGCATAATTGTTGCTAATACGATGAAGCCAGCTGTCCGCATACCTGCATCTACTTTCTCTAATCCGAAGTGAGATACTAAAAAGTTTGGTAAGTATACTGTAAATGCGACGAATGATCCGAAAGTTAAAAAGTAAAAGATACATAAAAACCAAAGTTTTTCATTTTTATATACACCTTTTATTTGTTCCATTAATGGTGTATTCACCTTTTTTTCTTTACGATCTCCTAATAAAAAGTTCATAAGTGCAAATGCTGCAAGTAAAATTAAATAACACTGTACTGTCGTTCTCCAGCCAACTGAAGTTGCAATAACAGGTGCTAAAAATGAAGTAATTGCTGTTCCAGCGTTACCCACTCCGTAAATACCATTTACAAAACCGTGGCTCTCTTTTGGAAAGTACTTTGGTAAAGAAGTTACTCCTACAGAGAATACAGCACCACCAATCCCTACAAATAAGCCACCAATAATTAAATCCATCATAGAATTGGCAACACTAATGTAAAAGACAGGGAATAATAAAAGAATAAAACTAATAAAGAATAATTTTCTTGCTCCGTAACGATTCGTCCAATAACCAATTGGAATGCGAAGAATAGAACCTAAAATAACCGGTACTGCTGTTACCATAGAAATTTGTCCCGCAGTTAATGGAATATCTGCTTTAATATAAGGCATTAATGATGATAAAATGACCCATACCATAAAACCGATAACTAGATTAGAAGTTTGTAAACTTAATTGAAAATTAGGACTTTTCATCCTGTTCCCTCCTATGTATGCATAGTTATATTCATTCTCTCCAGCCTAATCACGTCCTAACATGATTAGGCTGAAAAGAATCAACCACCACTTACTGGCGGAATCATTGCTACGACGTCGCCAGTTTGAATGATGTCATCCTCATTTGCGTATTCTTCATTTACGGCGACCATTATCTCGTTTGAAATTGCTACATTGTATTTCTTAATCAGAACTTCCTTTAGTTCAGAAACTGAAATATTTTCACAATCTATTTGCAAGACCGACTTACTTGCTTCTTCTTGCAAATGTGCAAATAATAGTACTTCAATCATGTTCTCATCTCCTTTTCAGGTTCGCCATTACCATATGCTATTTTCTCTAACTGATCCCCTATCCATGACTCACCATCTTCCCAAAACTCTTTCTTCCAAATCGGAACAATTTGTTTTATACGCTCCATAATATATTCATTCGCCTCATAGGCCGCTTTCCGGTGTGGTGTAGAAACAGCAACAACAACAGCAAGATCAGAAATTTGTAATGTACCAATGCGATGTGTAATTGCCACATATGTCCCAGGCCACTTCGCTTCTACTTCAGCACCAATTTTCTCAAGCTGTTTTTCCGCCATTGTCTTATAAGCTACATACTCTAAATAAAGTGTGCGACGTCCTTTCGTAAATTCTCTGACAGTACCAATAAAAGTAGTAACTGCACCGCACTCACGGCGAATTACTTTACTTGTAACATCTTCAATTAAAATAGGAGTATCAATTACTTCATAATACGTATGTGTCATCTTGCACCTCTTATCTTTGTATAAATTAGCAATCTATTTTTCTGTTACTTGTATGATCGAAGCGGCTCTTCCCACGGCCACTCACTTCCGGCGCTTGATTCTAATAACAGTACCGAAACGGTTATTCCTGCTTCAAATCCTCTCGTTCCTCCCGGCAGAACGATACATGCATTCGCTTCTGCAAGTGAAGAAATTGCGCTAGATTTATCTAAACCGACTGGTGTAACTTGTAATTGGCCATCTACAAGTTCTACATTCCCTCTTACAAAACGAGTAAACGGATTTGCTTTCGGAAAGTCTTTCTGTAAAATTGCTTCTGCTCGAAATAAGTGCGGATCTTTCCTGTGCAAGTATGTTCCAATGACTGGTCGAACATATAATTCACATCCGACATAACAAGCAGAAGGATTACCAGATAGACCAAATAATAGTTTTCCTTCTAGCTCAGCGACAGTTGTCACGCTTCCTGGTCGCATCGCTATTTTATTGAAAAGTACATTTGCTTGTAATCTCTCATAAATAGCAGGTAAATAGTCATAGTCTCCTACTGAAACGCCACCAGTTGTAATTAATATATCAACTTCTTTTATCGCTTTTTTTACAGTGTTATAACACGTCTCAAAATCGTCAGCGAATTGTCCATAATACTGTACAACTCCGCCCGCTCGTTCAATTTGAGCAGCGATCATATAGGAGTTACTATTTCGAATCTTCCCTTCTTTCAGTTGTTCATGTACTTCGAGTAGTTCACTCCCTGTCGTTACAATTCCAATAACCGGCTGTCTTACAACATGCACGGAACTATAACCAAACGTAGCAAGCAGTGCCGCTACTCCAGGGTTAATAGAAGTCCCTTTTTTCACAAGTATGGCATTTTGTTTTACATCTTCTCCTTGAAAAGAAATGTTATCACCAGAAGTGAAAGAGCGTTTTAATTTCATATAAGTCTTTTTGTTTTCTTCAAACCCTTCCGTTAGTTCTAACATAACAACAGCATTACATCCCGCTGGAATTGCGGCTCCTGTCATAATACGTACAGCTTGAAATGCTTTTACTTCCTCTTTAAAAACAAAACCTGCTCCAATTTCACCTATCACTTCAAACTGAATTGGGTTACTGCTACTTGCTTCTTTTGTATCTTCTGTTCGAATCGCAAATCCGTCGTACGGAGAGCGATCAAAATGCGGAACATCATGATCTGCAACAACATCTTCTCCGAGGGCTCTCCCGTAACTTTCGGTAAGAGAAACCTTTTCCATTTCACCTTGATAGGCATATTCCATTACACGTGCAACTGCTTCTGCCACTGAGATTGGTGTACGTTTTTCTAACATTCTTTTTCACCTCGTTTTGATAAGAAGAAACTCTCTTTCTGTTCATCCTATATATTTTGCGTATAACCGTTTTGCCATTTTCATATCATTAGTCCCATGAATAAACGCTCTGCCGTCTGTAAATAACACAAAACGATATTCATCTACTAGAAAGGATAGTAAATATGGAGTTTTTTTGACATTCACACTTTTTTGTAAGCGCTTTTGAATTTCTTCTAAATTAAGAATTTTTTTTATTCCTGGACGGATTTGAACTGTATTCCGCCCGCATAGCACTTCCGTTTTCATCTGTGCTTCAAATGTTAAACTTGGATACGTGCGTACATTCCCACAAGATGGACATGTACTTTTTTTCTGCCTATTTACTTTTAATGAGAGATATTGATTGTTCCAAATATCAAATGATAACATTGTTCCTCTTAACGCCTCAAAATCATCCACCAATATTTTCATCGCTTCTGTTACTTGGTGAGCAACAACCATTTGTACCGCTGGCTGAATGATTCCGGCTGTATCGCATGTTGCACCGCCCATAGGATGATCCATTAAGCAGCGAAAACATGGTGTTTCTCCAGGAAGAATCGTATACGTTACGCCGTAACTTCCAATGCATCCACCGTATATCCAAGGTATATTTTCTTTTTGTGAAATATCATTTATAAGTAGGCGCGTATCAAAATTATCAGTCGCATCTACTATAAGATCTGCTTCTTTTGTTAACTCTTCCATTTCTTGCATTGTAACATCCGTTACAACAGGTACAATTTCTACTTCAGAATTAATTTTTCTTAAATGCTCTGCCGCTGCAATTGCTTTCGGTTTACACTGCTGTGCATCTTCTTCTGTATATAACTGTTGTCTTTGTAAATTACTCCATTCAACGTAGTCACGGTCAGCAATTGTCAATTTCCCAATTCCCATCCTAACGAGCGCTTCTGCATTCGCAGCTCCTAGTGCACCCGCACCGATTAGGAGCACATGCTTTTCTTTTATTTTTCTTTGTCCCATTTCACCAATTCCAGAAAACAATACTTGCCTTGAATAACGCTCTTGCATAGGGAACCCTCCTTTCGTTATCCACCAATGTAAGACATTTCTACTTTTGGACGTTTATTTGCACTTTCTGCTGTTCTTTCATCTGAATACCGATCTTTTCTAAACTCCCATGTATGTTGTAGAATTTTTAATAGTGATGCATCAGAAATATTTTCTCGAAGAAGCGTTCGCAAATCCGTTCCTTTCGTTCCAAATAGGCATGTAAAAAACTTTCCGTCTGCCGAAATACGAGCTCTCGTACAAGAAGAACAAAATGACTCAGAAACAGAAGTAATAAAGCCAACTTCTGCATCGCTCCCTACATATCGATACACTTTAGCTACTTCTCCAAAGTAACGAGGCTGGGCGGGCTCAATCGGATATACACGATTAATTTTCTCTATTAATTGTTCCTTCGTAATGACTTGTTCAAAGTTCCAGCCATTCGTACTGCCCACATCCATAAACTCGATAAAACGTAGCTGAATTTCTTGTTCTTTAAAATACTGAGCCATAGGAAGAATTTGACTATCATTCATCCCTTTTTTTACGACCATATTTACTTTCACTTCTAATCCAGCTGCCTTCGCTGCTTCAATCCCTTTCAATACAGGTTTTGTGCTTACATTTCGGCCATTTATTTTTTTGAAGACGTGATCCTCTATCGCATCTAAACTAATATTTACACGTTTTAATCCCGCAACTTTTAGCGCCTTAGCTTGTTTTGCTAAATGAATACCGTTTGTTGTGAGTCCAATATCCGTTAAGCCTTCTAGCTTTGCAAGCCTTGCAATTAACTTTGGTAAATCTTTACGCAATAAAGGTTCACCGCCAGTAAGTCTAATTTTATTGACTCCCATACTTATAAATAATCTAGCTAATCTTTCTATTTCATCGAATGTTAATAAAAACTCTTCCTGTAAAAAAGCATAATCAGATCCGAACACTTCGGCTGGCATACAGTATATACACCTAAAATTACAACGATCAATAACTGAAATACGTAAATCTTGAAGTGGCCGCTCTAACGAATCCCTCATCTTCTCGTGCATCTATATCCCTTCTTTTCTACTGCAATCCTTAGTAGGTTTCATATTTTTTATTTGCCTTTATTATAAAAAAGAAGCTACATATTCAATGTGACTTTTCTCACATTACTTTCCCCATTCAAAAATTCTTCACAAATCCGTTCGAATTTTGTTCACATCTTTAGTCTCATCTACTTTACATATTGAATTTTTTTTGGTTATCTTTTCAACTAAAAACTTATACTCATTTACCCCTTTACTTCCATTAACTCTTAAAACATATTAATTTATTTTCCCGTACGGTCATTGAAATTTCACTTTTTTTTAAATAGCTCTTGCATTTTCATCATACTTACACTCAAAATAGGAAATGTATTGCTTATAAGAAGAAAGGTGATCGCTGTGGCAAACAGTATGACATTATCTCAAGATTTAAAGGAATTACTTGCATCTGTTGAATATAAAATGCAGATAAAAAAAGGAAGTTTTATTTTTCAAGAAGGTATGGAAGCAACAGAACTCTATATCATCCACTCAGGAAAAGTACAAATTAGTAAACTAAGTGCTGACGGACAAGAATTAACACTCCGTATTTGTTCGGCATACGACATTATTGGCGAATTAACATTATTCACGGACAATGCGAAGTATTTATTAAATTCAAAATGCCTTGAAGATGTTGAAGTAGGAGTAATAAAGCGTGAAACCTTAGAAAAAGCATTACTCCAAAAACCCGCACTTGTATTTGAATTTATGAAATGGATTAGTGAACATTTAAGAAGAATGCAAACGAAGTTCCGCGATTTAGTATTACACGGCAAAAAAGGTGCCCTGTATTCTACTCTCATACGAATGACAAATAGTTATGGTGTGTTAAAGGAAAATGGTATTCTCATCGATTTACCATTAACGAATCAAGAACTTGCGAACTTCTGTGCAACTTCCCGTGAAAGCGTAAATCGAATGTTAAATGATTTGAAAAAAAAGGGTACGATTTCTATTACTAAAGGAAAGATTACAATTCATGATTTACAATTTTTAAAATGTGAAATTGCTTGTGAAGATTGTTCTACCTCTGTTTGTAGCATTGATTAGCATCTTATTTAGATGCTAATCTTTTTTCATATTACGTTACTTTTTCATTATAACGTACACGGTTATTCCCCTATATTAATAAAAACGAGGCCTTCCATATTAGACCTCGTTTCGTTTTAGCTGCTATTTGTTCAAAGCGTTATTATTTTTTCAATTCATTAGGAATACGTCTTCTGTAAATTACATAACTACGGCTTAAGTATTTAATTGGAGCACTAAATACATGTACAAGTCTAGTGAACGGCCATACTGCGAATAGACCCATCGCTGCAATAATATGAATTTTAAACCATACAGGCACTTTCATCATATATTCAACTTTCGGTTGGAAAATAAAGAGACTTCGGAACCAAGGACCGATCGTTGTACGATAATCAAACCCTTTTGAGTCGATATTTAAAAATGTTGAGGAAAGTCCTGCCAGCATAACGATAAGTAATAAAATAAGCGCAATATAATCTCCCGTTGTACTCGTTGCAATGATGCGTTTTACGGTTACACGGCGATACGTTAATATAATTAAACCGATGATAGAAGCAACACCTGCCGGAAGTCCGAAACTAATTGCTACTACATGATACATATGTTCAGAAATACCTATTGAACGGTATACGGACTCTGGAATTAAAATCCCCATAACATGACCGCCAATTACGAACATGATCCCAAAGTGGAATAATAGACTTCCGGCCCGGAGCATTTTCTTCTCTAATAGTTCACTAGATTTTGATGTCCATCCAAATTGATCATAGTTGTATCTGAAAATATGTCCACCGATAAAGATTGCAAAAATGATATAGGGAAACAACACCCATAGAAATTGATCCATCATTTTGACAACTCTCCTTTCTAATTTGTCTGTACACCCCATGTATCGATAGCGAGGAGAATAGCTGCAAGAATTGGTTCATACATACTATCAGCTTCTTTTAATTGAACGTGCAATGCTTGTATATTTTCCTTGTATTTACTCATAATTGGCTCACTATCTTGCTCATTTGCATTTGCAAAAAACTCAAGCAAAAGCGGTAAATAATCCGGTAGTTCTTTATCTGTTACTTCAAAACCTGATTTTTTATAATGCTGTTTTAACTCTAATAATTCAATACCTCTTTCTCTTTGTTCACCTGTGTTCATATAAGTTAAATACATATTTGTCTTTTTACCAAAATCAAATGTATATACGTAAGGATCAATTAATTGATCGTTCGTTTTATCTAGTGCTTGTTTTATAAACGCTGTAAGTGCTGCTTTAACGTCTTCTTGTTCAATTGCTTCAATCTCTTCTTGTACTTCAGTTAAAGCTTCTCCCCACCCAAGTTCCGGATAGGAGAGAAGAAAAGAAGAACAAGAAAAAGCAGTTTGTAAACTTTGTTTCATCATTTTCCGCCCCCTTTATTTAAGAAATTGTCATGCAAGACCCTGGCCCACCTGCGAAGGATAAACCACAGCTTCCTTGTTCACTATATAAATCAGCAACTTGTTCACGGTGAGTGCCCGGAATGACGAAGCGATCTTTATATTTCGCGATAGCAAGAAGACGATACATATCTTCTACATCCTGTTTCGTTAAACCAATTTCTTTTAATACTGCTTCATTTGGTTCTTTATTAATTTGCAATGCTCTCATATGCGTCCGCATGACAGCCATTTTTTTCAACGTAAGACGAATGTGGGATTCATCTCCTGCAGTGAGTAGGTTCGCTAAATATTGAATTGGGATACGCATATTATCGATAGCAGGGAAAATCTCTTCTGCTTGCCAGTTACTTCCTTTCCCTTCCACCATATTCATAATCGGGCTAAGCGGGGGGATATACCAAATCATTGGCATTGTACGGTACTCTGGATGAAGAGGCAGAGCAATTTTCCAATCGATAATCATTTTATAGATCGGTGACTCTTGTGCTGCTTTAATCCATTCTTCAGGAATGCCTTGTTTTTTCGCTTCAGCTGCTACTTCTGGATCATTTGGATCTAGGAAAACAGTAAGCTGAGATTCATATAAATCTTTTTCATCTTCAACAGAAGCTGCTTCTTTCACTTTGTCAGCGTCATATAGCATTACCCCAATATACCTGATACGTCCTACACATGTTTCCGAACAAATCGTTGGCATACCAGCTTCAATACGCGGGAAACACATTGTACATTTTTCTGCTTTATTCGTTTGCCAGTTAAAATACACTTTTTTATATGGACAAGAAGATACGCAGAACCTCCAAGCACGACATGCATTTTGATCCACAAGAACAATCCCATCTTCTTCACGTTTATACATCGCACCAGATGGACAAGAAGATACGCAAGATGGATTCATACAATGTTCGCATATGCGTGGTAAATACATCATAAAGACATTTTCAAAATCTGTTTTAATTTCTTCTTCCATTTTCTTTACGTTCGGATCTTGCAATCCTGTTATATGTCCACCAGCTAAATCATCTTCCCAGTTTGGACCCCATTCAATTTTGTCGATAAATTCGCCTGTAATTGCTGATTTCGGACGAGCAACTGGTTGATGCTTACGCTGCGGGCTATTTGTTAATGTTTCATAATCATAGTTCCAAGGTTCAAAGTAATCGTCGATGGTTGGTTGATCTGGATTGTGGAAAATATTCATAAGGCGTTTCATTTTCGAACCTGATTTCAGCTGAATTTCACCATTTCTCAATTCCCAGCCGCCTTTATATTTCTCTTGATCTTCCCATTGTTTCGGATAACCAATTCCAGGTTTCGTTTCTACGTTATTGAAGTACATATATTCAGCACCTGGACGATTTGTCCAGGTGTTTTTGCATGTTACGCTACAAGTATGGCAGCCGATGCATTTATCTAGGTTCATTACCATTCCGACTTGTGCTTTAATCTTCAAGCCAATCTACCTCCTTCAGTTTACGGATTACAACATTTAAGTCACGCTGATTCCCAGTCGGACCATAGTAGTTAAATCCATAGCTTAATTGGCCATATCCACCAATCATATGTGTTGGTTTAACATGAATACGGGTTGGACTATTATGTGTTCCCCCGCGGGTGCTTGTTAATTTCGTACCAGGCACGTTAATGTGGCGATCTTGTGCATGGTGCATAAATGCCATCCCTCTCGGTATACGGTGCGTTACGACAGCACGTGCTACAACAACACCGTTACGGTTAAAGCACTCGATCCAATCATTATCTGCGACCCCAGCTTCATTCGCATCATCTTTATTCATCCAAACAGTTGGACCACCTCTAAATAGCGTTAACATCGGTAATGAATCGAAGTACATACTATGAATCGACCACTTATTATGCGGTGTTAAATAGTTTAGTGTAATTTCTTTTCCTTCTACTTCGGGACGTGATTTTCGGAACGGTTTATGTTGCAGAATTGGTTTGAATGTTGCCATCGTTTCACCGAATTCTTTCATCATGTCATGATCTAAGTAGAAAGATTGTCGACCCGTTATCGTTCTCCAAGGAATAAGACGTTCCACATTTGTTGTAAATGGTGAATAACGGCGTCCACCTTTTTCAGAACCTGTAAAGGCTGGAGAAGTAATTACTGTTTTCGGCTGTGCTGTAATTTGTTCGAATGTGAAGCATTCTTCTTCACGTTCTTCTGCTAAATCACGCAGTTTTAAATCCGTTTGTTTTTCAAGTGCTTCCCATGCTTTTACAGCCATATGACCGTTTGTTGTCGAAGAAAGCGTTAATACCGCCTCAGCAGCATTGATTGCTTCTTTTATGTCTGGGCAACCTTTCGCAATAGAATCCGTTCGAACAACTCCTAATTTGCTCTTTAATTGCTCATACTCTTTTTCTGCTGACCAAGAAATACCTTTCGTACCAATTGGTTGTTTTCCAGCATTTGGTCCTAGTGCAGTCATCTTGTCATAAATCGTTTTATAATCCCTTTCGACAACATGAATTTGTGGCATCGTTTTACCCGGTATTGGTTCACACTCACCTTTACTCCAGTCTTTAATCTTGCCAAGTGGTTGCGCTAATTCTTGCGGTGTATCGTGAAGAAGTGGTGTTGCAACGACTTCTTTCATTGGTTCAAGGTCGATTTTCTTCGCTAAATCTGACACAGCTTTAGAAAGAGCGGTGAAAATATCCCAATCAGAGCGTGCTTCCCACGGTGAACCGATTGCTGGATTAAATGGATGTACAAATGGATGCATATCCGTACTGCTTAAATCATGCTTTTCATACCAAGTTGAAGCAGGTAAGACGATGTCAGAATAGAGCGCTGTTCCAGCCATACGGAAATCTAAATTAATGAGTAGATCAAGCTTCCCTTCTGGCGCTTCTTCATGCCACTTAATTTCTTCTGGTCGCAACGAATCACTATCGTCATTCATTAATCCATTTGTTGTGCCTAATAAATGTTTTAAGAAATATTCGTGGCCTTTACCAGAACTTGAAATTAAGTTGGCACGCCATACGAATAAGTTGCGCGGGAAGTTGTTTTTATTATCTGGATCTTCAATCGCAAATTTTAGTTCTTTTTCTTTTAGTTTTTGTGCCACGTATTTTCCGATTTCTTCTTGCGTTGTTGCACCAGCAGCAACAGCTTCTTTATATAATTCAATTCCATTTTTCTCGAATGTTGGATAAGAAGGTAACCAGCCAAGTCGTGCCGCTAATACGTTGTAATCACCGTGATGTTGATAACGAGAGTTGCCCTCAATTGGTGATGCTAAATGTCCAACCGGTGTATCTTCATAACGCCATTGATCTGTTACGAAATAGAAGAAAGATGTACCATTTTGTAATTTCGGTGGCCCTTGCCAATCTTTTGCCATCGCGATTGTTTGCCATCCTTCTGCTGGTCGTAATTTTTCTTGACCGACATAATGCGCCCAACCGCCACCGTTTACGCCTTGTGCTCCAACGAGAAGAACAAGGTTTAAAACTGCGCGATAAATCGTATCAGAATTAAACCAATGGTTAATACCGGCCCCTACAATAATCATCGAGCGCCCATCCGTATCAACTGCGTTTTGTGCAAACTCACGAGCAATTTGAATAATAAGCTCTCGTTTCACTCCTGTCATTTTCTCTTGCCATGCAGGTGTAAATGGTACATCATCATTGAAGTCTTTCGGCTCTTGTCCGCCGAGCCCTCGGTTCACACCGTAATTTGCCAACGTTAAGTCGTATACAGTTGTAACGAACACTTCGCCTTCTTCTGTCATAATTTTTTTCACTGGAATTGTACGTTCCAATACTTTATTTCCATCATCTGAGAAGTACGGAATTTGTACCGTTCCCACAGCGTCTTCCATTCCAAGTAAAGAAAGACGTGGATCAATCTTTTCACCTGTTTGTTCATCTTCTAAACGTAAATTCCATTTCTTTTCATTATCCCAACGTGACCCCATTGTGCCGTGAGGTGTTGCAAAATCTTTCGTGTTCTCGTTCCAAAGAACAGGCTTCCATTCTCCTAACTTTGTTTCTCGTCCAATATCAGTAGCATTTAAGAAACGATCAGCGACGAATTGATCTCCTTTTTGTTTCAATGTGACAAAGAAAGGAAAATCAGTATATTGCTTCGCATACTTTGTGAAGTATTCCACTTGATTATCTACGTAAAATTCTTGTAAGATCACATGCCCCATTGCCATCGCAAGTGCACCGTCTGTACCTTGTTTCACACTAATCCAATCATCCGCAAATTTTGTAGACTCAGCGAAATCAGGACTGACAGAAACAACTTTCGTTCCTTTATATCGAACTTCGGCTAAAAAGTGTGCATCTGGCGTTCTCGTCATCGGTACATTTGAACCCCATGTCATAATGTAACCAGAGTTATACCAATCGCTACTTTCTGGTACATCTGTTTGATCACCCCAAATTTGCGGAGAAGCTGGTGGTAAATCCGCGTACCAATCATAGAAGCTAAGCATCGGCCCGCCCATAAGTTGCATAAAGCGGCTACCCGCTGCATGACTTAACATCGACATAGCTGGAATTGGTGAAAAACCAACATTTCGGTCTGGGCCGTATTTAATGATTGTGTAAAGTAACGAAGCAGAAACGAGTTGTAATACTTCATCCCAATTCGCACGAATAAATCCACCTTTACCACGCGCCTGCTTATACTTACGTGCTTTTTCAGGGTTTTCCACAATACTTTTCCAAGCATCTAGTGGTGAATCATTATTTTGTAATTCTTCTTGCCACATACTCCAAAGAACACCACGTACATACGGATATTTCACACGAAGTGGACTATAAATGTACCAAGAAAAACTTGCTCCACGCGGACATCCTCGTGGTTCAAAATCCGGCATATCAGGACCTGTCGTTGGATAGTTAAGCTCCTGCCCTTCCCAAGTTACAATTCCATCTTTTACATAAATGTTCCAACTACATGAACCAGTGCAGTTCACGCCGTGTGTAGAACGAATTACTTTATCATGCTGCCAGCGTTTTCTGTACACATTTTCCCATTCACGATCTTCATATGTTTCTTGTGTATGATTATCGTTATAACGATCTATTGGTGAAAAATATTTTAAACGTCTCATTAGTGCTGAAGGTTTCTTCTTCATCATGTTCACTCCTTTAATACGTCTCTCTTACATACCCTTACTATAAAAGAGGTTGTAAAATACAGATGTGACATTTCGCACAGTTCAAGAGATTGTCATAAATTCATTTGGAAACCGGTTTACGGGGAAACATTTATAAATAAAGATTACTTTGTTTTGTTGTGAAGATTTCGGTCAGCCGTGAGCTTATTAGGAAAATAGCATTTTGAGGATTCACCTTTTTTTGCATAAGAAAAAACGCAGGAGAGATTCCTACGTTTTTATATAAAGTGAAACTTTAATCAGTGGAGGTTTTGTTCGTCCCCCACTGATTATCAGCCCACAAATAGCGAGATATAACTATAAATCATTATTTACGGTATTGCTCTTATTTACGGAAACAATTATACTAAATGTTATCCACACATATAATCTGAATATTCATAAAATTACGAGTGGGATTTCCTTTTTGGACATAGAAATTATAAAGTATCTCACCATGATTTTTTAACATTTACGTTTTTTCCTATTTATATAAGTTCTCACTATGAACTTATATACACCATTCCTACTTGCCTCTTAGATTACTATTATACTGCATTAAAATGAAGGGACTCCTTTTCTTTAACATAAAAATGAATTAGAAAAGATAATAAAATTAGGAGGATTACGATGGCCCGTCTTGATTCATTACATCCCATTGTAGAAAAAATAATCAACAATATTGAAAAATTAATGGTCGGAAAACGAAAAGAAACGATTTTAACCATGACAGCTCTTTTAGCTGAAGGTCATGTACTATTAGAAGATGTTCCTGGCGTTGGGAAAACAATGCTAGTACGCACTCTTTCTAAATCCATTGACGCCGATTACAAGCGGATTCAATTCACACCTGATTTACTGCCGTCAGATGTAACAGGTGTTTCTATTTATAATCCGAAAGAGCTCCAATTTGAGTTCAAGCCTGGACCAATCATGGGGAATTTTGTACTTGCTGATGAAATTAATCGTACATCCCCAAAGACACAATCTGCCTTACTTGAAAGTATGGAAGAAGGCACTATCACAATAGATGGCATTACAAGATCGTTACCAAAACCTTTCTTTGTCATGGCTACACAAAACCCGGTCGAATATGAAGGAACATATCCTTTACCAGAAGCTCAACTCGATCGTTTCTTGTTGAAGCTAACAATGGGATATCCTACACCAGAAGAAGAATTTGAAATTTTAAACCGGATGGAAAAAACAAACCCACTCTCCCATTTACAAGCTATTACAACAATAGAAGAATTACTTTATTTACAACAAAGTGTACGGGAAGTAAGTATGGACAAAGCAATCAAGCATTACATTGTAAAGCTTGTTAATCAGACTCGTTCTTATAGTTCTATACAGCTAGGTGCAAGTCCACGTGGCTCAATTGCTTTAATGAAAGCTTCACAAGCTTATGCATTCATCCATGGTAGAAATTATGTTATTCCAGACGATGTTAAA
>Ga0209025_1000352_pt1 | contig 99568 bp, 82 predicted proteins | sample AraplaMF_Col_mLB_FD_184256 | JGI IMG/M metagenome (GOLD analysis project Ga0209025, IMG submission 184256) | Arabidopsis root microbial communities from the University of North Carolina, USA - plate scrape MF_Col_mLB (SPAdes) (version 2) | ecosystem: Host-associated > Plants > Roots > Endosphere... | reverse complement strand
ATGCATGATTTTGTAACAGTGTGGTATTTGCTGAATCAAGAGGCTGTTAGCCTTTCAAGAGTACCCATTAAAGTTATTCCTGATCAAGGAGAAGGATTTGGTCAAAGCATTGCAGACTTTCGTTTTGCTACGAATCCAGGCTATAAAACACATAATGTAGCTTTTCAATTTGATTATGAAAGATTCCAGAAGGATATTATGGAAACATTCTTAAAAAAGAGAGTGTAACATACTTTATTAACTTCAAATAATACGGATTATGTGAATGAAAAGTCACTTCACTTAACGTACAGGAATTCGAATTTTTTAGGTTAAAATTCGCTTAGCATACAAAAATTCCGAAATGTTGGCTGTACTTATATTAAAAAATACTATGTGAAAATTCATAAATAAAAACTAGTAACAAAGCATCTTAATGTTTATGAGATGCTTTGTTACTAGTTTCTCTTCTCCCTAATCTCCTGCGAGACCATATTTATTTAAATTTTCCATATCTTATTTGATTTACTTATTCTGTAACACCAGATTGGGTTACCTTTACATCAGCTGTTACACGAAAACGTAAATGTTTATAGGATTCTTCCCATTCTTGACTGTTCCATTTTCTTACGTGAGTTCTACCAAGTTTTCTAAGTCCTATAGGATCTGTGCCTTTTTTAATAAAACTCTTTATCAATGTAGTTGCTTTTTTTTTTATTTCTTTTTCCATAATTTTTTCTAATTTTTTTATTTCTCTAGGATTATCTAGATTTTTTGTTTTTGTAAATTCTTGAATTTCAGCTTTAACTTGAATATGAGCATTTACGAATGGATGCTTGCTATTCCCCTCCATCTTATATTTTGTTCTAGCCTTTATATTCTCTATCGTGGCGTAAGTATTTGAAGAACCAGGTAGTTTGAATTGGTATGTGCCTTGTTTAAAAGTATCTGTCAACAATTTAAATACAAATAAATCTTTAGGTTTCACTGTATCAACCATTTTACATCTTTTAAAAAGTGCTATTCCATTTAACTCCAACACGTTATCTTTTTTAGATATCATCGGTAAATATGAATCTCTCGCATCATCATCAAGTTGGTTTAAAAACATAAAAAAATTTGTTTTTGGTTGCGTTCCATTGTCCATATTTTGCTCCAGTAAAGAAGATAGATAGGAAGCAATTTCTTTTTCTTTAGAATAGTTCCCCTTTAATAGTGATTCACCTTTTACATTTGTAATTGCTAAATAAATTGCATTTCCTACACTGGGATTTCGGTTCAAAGTCTCTAAAATTTCCTGCATTCCCTTTTCAATTATTTTTTCATTAAATATAATAACACGCAATTGACCTAACTCTAGAGGTCCAGAAGATTTTTCGGATGCTCTTGCAAGAACTTCTCTACCAGTCTGGCCTGATGCTGAATAGATTTTCGTTTCACCTTCCCCGCCTCCTTTATAAGCTGCAATCGCAAAGGTTCCTTTTAGCTTACCTTCTGCTTCAGTATCATATGCCGCAACTTGAACTAAATCAATGTCATCCACAATTTTCGTTTTAGCACAACCTATTGAGAAGACACTTAATATAAGGAAAAGTATCCATCGCTTCATGTTTATCTCCTTAACTTTATTTTGGCGGTTTGAATTAGCCATAGTACAGGTAGGTATACATATATATATACAAAGCCAATTTGACCTGTCCAAGTATTTAATAAGTTAATTTTATTACGGTTATTTAAGAAAAATGATAAAACAAAGATGAATACGATGATGACTGGCAAAACATATTTTTGCTTTATTCCTAGTGCCTCTTTTATACCACGACTTACTCCCCATAGTGTAAAGGAAACATTGGGTAATATAAAAAAAGCCCAAAAAGAAACAATAATGTATTCAAACCGTTCTATAAAGGGAAATTGTATAATTTTAATCATGCTTAAATATGCCCATATCGCGCTCGCGAGTTGTTTTTCACTAAAAAACGCAAGAGTTAAAATCATAAGGTATGTGTAGACAATAGTCGTTACTAAATTTGCATAGTGCGCATATTTTTGAGACGTTTTTGCCTTTCTAATAAATGGGTAGTACAACAATAACATTTCAAATCCAAAAAAACTAAACATATTTCCTTTCATTCCTTTCATAATTTCTAGGAATGAATGCTGTGCAATTGGAAATAAATTTCGGAAATCTGCATACTGCAAAGGATAAAAAAATGTGAAAATTAGAATACTTGGGATAACGATTCCAAAGAAGCCGATTCCGGCAACTACACGAAATCCTCCAGTTACAATGTAATAACATAGGCCTAAAAAAGCCCCCGCTATAACCCAAGATGAAATTGAAGGAAACATCCAAACATGTACTATTTCGATATAAGTATGTAGTGTTGTTGCACCTAACAATACAATATAGGATAAAAAAATGAAGTTGAACAATCCACCAATCCATTTTCCAAGTACGTTTTGATTGATTGCAATGATGTCTCCATTACCCTGATTTAAAATCTGATATATGATCCAAATCATAAGATTAACAGATATTCCAAAAAGTAGCGTACTAATCCATGCATCATTTCCAACTAATTTTGCACTAATCCTTTCAAAGCCAAGCATACCAACCCCCATCTGTATAGTAATAATTAAAAAAAACACCATATATGGAGATACTTGATACTCAATTGGGATCTGTTTCATAATGCTCCTCCCTGTTAAATTCAGTCATCAAAATCATTTCGTGATATGATTTTATTTTTCTCTACCTCTTCTGGATTAAAACGAAAACGCTGTTTAGATCTTGAAAAAATTGGACGTCGGAACATCGCTGAGATTGGCAGACGTATAATGCTGTCTTTCCAATCTGTAGGGCGTGTGGGATAAAAAGGGAACAAATAAGGACGTCTTAATGATTCTGTACGTAATAAGCGTGCTAAAAGGAAAGAACTTGTTAAAACAATTCCTAATAAGCCCAGCAGGTGTGCAGCTATTATAAAAGGAAAACGAATTACTCGAATTGTATTACCAATTCGATATATTGGTGCTGTAAATGAACTAAGAGCTGAAAGTGCAACAATGATAATAAGTACGTTACTTGTAAGACTTGCCTCCACCGATGCTTGTCCAATTACAATACCCCCTACTATACCGACAGTTAAACCCACTTTAGTTGGTAAACGTGTCCCCGCTTCTCTCAGTAATTCAATCGTTATTTCTAAAAAAAGTGCTTCAATTAATGGAGGAAAAGGTACTTTACTTCTCGATATGATCAACGTTTCAAGAAGTTCTTTTGGAATAAGCTCATAATGATATGTTAAGATCGAAACATATAATGGAGTCGTTAAAACAGAAAAGATAAAAGCAAAAATCCTTAACAGTCGAAAAAATGAGGCAATAATCCAAGGCATGGTGTAATCTTCTGTCGTAGAAAAAAAGTCAATTAATGTTGTTGGAAGGGTGATAGCGTAAGGTGAGCCATCTACAAAAAGTGCAATTTTCCCTTCTGCCAATACAGCTGCTACACGGTCTGGTCGTTCTGTATTCAAAAATTGAGGAAATATAGAATTAGGATTGTCTGCAATTAACTGAATCAAATACGTGCTATCCAAAACGTGGTCTGTTTTTATTTGACTCACCCGTTTTATAATTTCTTGTAGATTTTGATCATTTACAATTCCCTCAATATATACAATTGCAACGGTTGTATTAGAAAGAGATCCTACCTTCAATTCCTTCATTTGTAAATAAGGTGTTGGAAGCTTTCTACGTACTAAATTTAAGTTTACATCTAAATCTTCAACAAACGCGATTTGTGGACCCACGATATTGTATTCAATTTCAGCTTTTGTAATATCTCTTTTTTCTTTCTTTGACACATTTATTAACAAGCCATTTAATTTATCTGTATCGAACTGAATAAGTATATAGCCGCTTAAAATACTATCCTGAATATCTTCCATTTGATTTGTTATTTTTGAATTTTCAAAGGGTAAGACAGACTGAATATCTTGTAATGAATCGAAGCTCTTCTCCTTTATATAAGTTAAAATCTCTTCATGGAATATATTCACATCGATTAATGTTCTAAAATATGAAATGACTATAGAGGAATTGTTTGAATTGATTTCCAATGTTATAAAATCTTTAGATTTTTTTAGTAATTGCATTAAATCCTGTAAAGATTTTATAGATTCATCAGGTACTTTTTCATAAGGTTTCAATTGATAATACCCTTCCTTTCAGAAAGAAGTTACATAAAGTTTTTAAGAAATTTATATTTTAAAAATCAGGCATACTGATATGCAAATATGTCCATTGAATTAGCAATAACCTCTATGAAAATAACTTAACCAAAATTGGTTAAAAAATGCATTGAAAGTAAAAGTTAGAAATAGTTGTAAGCGAAAATATGATATAGATTAAATGAAATCTCCACGCTGTGCTTTTACCAACTTCTCTTCGAGATACCCGCCAACTAAATGATATAAAACCTAAGCTAAGACATTTTTTAAAAGTTGAATAACTGATTTTCCTATGTTAAGGATTTATGAGATGACAAAAGCCCCCTTTTTTTCTACAAAAAAGGGGGCTCGGGTGTATCATTTCTATTTTATTGGAAATTGTAGCACGTAAATTTCTTCTTCAATAACATCCATCTGAAGACGTAATGTTTTACATGCATCTTCTACAGCTTGATTATATACAAGTGGGCCAATTTCTTTCATCATAAACTCCAATATATATTCAGCTTCAAGTGAACTTAAGTCTAGTTCGAATTTTTTATTTAGTCTCAAAGAATAGAATCGAGAACTAATAAGAGGGAGTATATCTAAAAAGATTAAAACGGATCATAACATGGAAAATATAATCAGTCCATGTCATGATCCATTTTTATACGTATAGGCTAAATTTTCAAACTATCATTATGTTATTACATTTTATGTCCCCATTGGTCAAAGTGATAATCTTTACCGTCAATTTTAAACCAACCGTCTGCATAAAGGGAACCATCTTCCCTAGCACAATACCAAAGGTATCCATATGCAAGAGGCCAAGGTCTATATCCACCACCAACTTGGAACCATCCTGTTTTAGCTGCCCCATTCTCATCGAAGTAATAATATTTATTATCGATAGTTTGCCAGCCCGTTTGTACTACGCCGTTATTGTCAAAGTGATATAGTTTACCGTCGATTTTTTCAAATCCTGCTCGGTTAACAGATCCATCTTCATGGAAATAAAATCTTTTCCCGTCAATGTTTTCATAATTATTGAAAATAGTATTGTGGCCATTTGTGAAATAGTATCTTTTACCGTCTATCATTTTCCAGCCGGTATAGAAAGCGCCATCTTCTAAACTATAATATGCTATTGTGTTCGCATTTTTGTTGATTCCTGTTTTCAAAATTGAACCGTCGTTATTAAATGCTAATATTTTGTTGTCAAGCTTAACATTAACAGCGTTGTTTATAGCTTCCCCATTTAGATTAGAAACTCTCTCCAGCACACCTTTGTCGGAAAAGTGAAGGATGACATCTTGATCTTCTAAACGTATTTCTTTTTTATTTGGCACGAAGTTTTGGAAATAATAAATTTTCCCATCTATATCTTTCAAGCCTTCTTTAACAAACGCTCCAGAGGCATCAGAATAGTATAGGTCTCTCCATGCTGATCGTTGCAGAACACCGGAGTCATTGAAGTTATAGTACTTCCCATCAATTAGTGAGTCACTTCCTCCTCCAGTAACCATGTAGCCATAAGGGGATGAGAAATAATAAGTCTTCTCCTTAATTTCTTGCCAGCCTGTCAAAATGACTCCTTCAGCATCTGCAAAGGAAGAACCAGTACCTCGATTTATCCAACTGTTCTTTATCACGTTTCCAGAGGAATCTTTTGCACTATATTTAGTAGGGTCCTTTTCATTAGATATAATCTCTATTTTGTCATAATTTTGTTTCTCATTTTCTTTACCCGGATACCACTCTATTAACCAATTGTTAATTTCATTGTTGCTTTTATCAGAGAAACGAATTTCAGATTTGAAACTCCAATCAGTACCAAATTGAGAAGTATATTGATTACCTGCCAGACTTACCCCATTTTTGTTATTCAAACGGAATTGAAATTTACCATCGTTAGAATTTCCTATCTGAACAAGTTCAAACACTTCATCATCGCCAAGCGAATCGGAATATTGAAGTCCGTTTCCTTCTTTTCCTGAAAGATATTTTGAACCTGTCTTTACGATTACTTTATTCGTTCCTTTTTTATAAGGGATAATTTGATAACCTTTACCGTCATTTAGTGTAATGAATGGCAGTGCCATAGATGTCTCTAGGACGTTAGTACGCTCCGCCAATACATCAGATAATCGATCATAAAAATCTGCACGAGCTTTAGGATCAATATTAACATAGTTGTCAAGGACATCTTTAGATACTGGCTTTGAAGTTAATGTTATCAATCGTTTTTGTTCATCTGATAATTTATTTGCTATCTGATCAAATAGGTAATCTGAATTTCTAGCAATCACCGTCCAATCGCCAAAGGAGTCACCGGAATATTTTTTGTAAAGTGGACCAAGAAATCTTGGGTTTTTACCAGATGCTTTTTCTACAAATGCATGTTGGCCTTGATTTATCACAACTCCGGTCTTTCCTTCGTCTAATTGTGCTTGTGTAATGTAAAGAAGATCGTGTTCTGAAACATTTGCTGCATTAGGGTTTAAATCTATAATTGCACCTGCTTCAGTAATTTTAAGCTGCTGTCCAGATTTTAGTTGATGAATTTCAATTTTTCCATTTGGATAGCGTACTTTAACTTGTTTAAGAAAATTCAAATCACCTTGTGTATGATACATAGAAATATTAAATTCCCCAGATTTAAAACTAGGAGCTTGGTAAGTTTCGTTTTCTGCATATACATCAATGTGAGTACCTGGGTCTCGATCCCCTGGGCTTATTCCAAGTGCTTCATAAGTGTTTGCTACAGCACCTAATACAGTAATAGTTATATCTACTACCGTACCTATCCCTGCACTAGCCTTACTTTCTCCAACAGGAGCCATAGAAAAAAGAATACCTAATGCCGCTGTTGCAGGGATTACCTTCTTTCCAATTCCTACAGGAAAAAATTTTTTTACCCTTTTTGTTTCTTTTCCATTCATAATGTCATTCCTCGCTTTTTATTTTTCTATTTATTAATCCGAATCTTACGTTCGAAAGGTTATCTTAATTTAAAAACCTTTCAAATCTCTTACGTAAATATTACAAAAGTCTTTCATAAGGTGATTTTATTGTTTGTTTTCACTGAAAGATTTAATGCTACATGTGTCTCCATTAGGTTGGGAGCATATAAACTTTCTAGGTGAATATAATTTTGATGTAGCATATAATTTAAGCTTACGTAACTTGCGTTAATTCAAATAGTTGCACAAAAACGAAACCTTTCAGACTCGGATCTAAAGGACATCTACCAGAAAAGGCTAAAGCCTCAGTTAAAATGAAGTTGGATACTGGAGAATAAAGCCACTAAAAAAAGAATGCCCTTTTTGTTATTTAAAGGAGCATTCTTTTTTATAAAATAAGCGTACATATCCTTTCAGCAAAGGTTAAAGAATTTCTTGTTATGAGAGTTAGTTTTTGGATCTTTATGTTTCTCATGTATGGCGAAAGCCTATTACAATAGAACTAAGTCAAATATGAAATAACCTTAGGCAGCTCTCATAGGTATAAGATCTATGGGGGATTTTTCATTACAATTATTTTGAATTTTTTTGCACCATAACCGTTAATACCTTATTTTCAAAATTTATAGTGTAACAACGTTAGTGCATATTTTAGACACTTCAGGGTCATGAGTAACAATTAGAATTGTTTTTCCTTCATTATTTAATGACTTTAATATACTCAGCACCTGATCCCGATTCACTTCATCTAATGATCCAGTTGGCTCATCTGCTAGGATGATATCATTCTTTTTTAACATGAGCCTAGCTAATGCTATTCTTTGTTGTTCTCCACCACTAAGTTGATAAATTTTACTGTTTAATTTGTCTAGTAGCCCAACTTTTTCTAGAACTTCTTTTTTCTTGTCATCTTTATTAGGTAACTTAACATATTCTAGTGCTACATCTAAATTTTTGCTCACAGTCTCATTATCAATTAATGCATAATTTTGAAAGAGATAGCCTATTGTATATCTAAAAAGCTCGATTTGTTTTTTCTCGCTCTTCCAAGCGTTTTCTATTCCTTGTATGATTACATCTCCAGAGTCTGGTTCTTCTAAAAGACCTACTATATTTAATAGCGTTGATTTTCCGGTTCCACTTTGACCCGTAATAGCCATCATTTCTCCTTTATTTACAACCAAATTAAAATTATCAAGCACTTGTTTATTTTCATATTTCTTAGATATATTTTTTAGCTCAATTTCCACTTGAACTACGCTCCTTTTAATACGTCCTTATTTTTCTTCTTTTCTACAAATCGAATGATGAAATAAACAATTAATAATTCAACTAACCAATAAGCTGGAATTATAAGTGAAATAATTGTATAGGTTGCTAATTTAAATGTTAATGCACCTAAATAAATTATTAACCAAAAAAGACTTAAGAGAAAACAGATTTTACTGTGTCGCTTATAAAAATCAAAGCCATTGATTCTTTGAACGGCATGAATAAATTTATTTCTTTCTAAATAATTTAAAATTGTAAAACAAGTAATAATAATCTCTATGCTAAGTAATAATGTTACAAAAAGAAGAGTAAATTGAAGTTCGCTTTTTAATTTAAAGAGATAATCATCTACAATACTATATAATGACGGCGTTGTAAGAATGATATCTTGGAGACCTGCGATTTTAATGTCTTCTTTTAATTCTTTATAAGGCTGACTTGGATTATCTACTTTTGGGAAAAAATAACGCCCAGTTAAATAACTTAAATAGCTGTCTCCACCCATATTTTCTGAGTTAACAACAATCAATATAGCGCCCTTGCTATAATTTTGGTTGTTAACCTCTAGCATAGGATTATACAAAAAATGTTTTTGGTTATCTTGGATATAGAGAAGTTTAATTTCAACCTGTTTATGTGGTTCAATTTTTTCTCCTATGCTTTCCTTATGTTTATCTTCATCAATAAACCTTGTGAATTGATACCATTCTTTATACATTTTTAAAATATCAGCTTCGTTGCTGCGATATTTATTGGGAACTAATATAACTAAATAGTCACCATAATCAGCATCGATATTGATTTTTTTACCATTCAAATCATAAACTGGATTATCATGTAAATAATTAGAATTCACTTGAAGGGTGTTACCGCCATGAGGATCATACTCTTTAACATCTCCTATAGTATTGTTTAAAGAATTGTTATACTCTAACTGTTTTTTGTACGTTATACCATCTGATGGTTTTATAAGCAAAGCCCCTTTTTGGTTAGTTATTCCAAATAGTTTCTTGCTTTTAATTCCAGTTTCATATTCCCAGTTTGTGCGGTCGCCTATAATATTACTTTGATATTCATAAAAACTATAATTTTTTGTTGTATCCCATTGTTCCTGGTTAGAGTTTTGTACAGTTAGATCTTGATAATAATTTATAAGATTAAAAGAAAAGATAATTAGAAAAATCGAAAAGATAAACTTTGAACTATAATTTAAAAATTGAACTAGTTTTAATGGTTTTTTATTTTTTAATAGTTCCAGAATTTTTATATGATATATCATTAAAGAAGGAAGTAGGCTAACTAGAATAGAAATACCTGAAAAAATTAATTGCCACACAATCCATGTACTACCAAAATCTAAGAATTTACTCATCCCATTATAAAAAAACAAGTATATTACTTGTCCTATAATAACTACCATTAAGGATAACGTATGAATTTGAATACTTTCTTTTAATAGATGCTTAAAAATCAGTTCTCTATCCGTATATCCAAACAGTTTTCTAATTGCCAAACTTTTATAATTTAATAATATATAATATAAAAAACTCAGGAAGATGAGTAACAGAACTATAGTAAGAACTATAATAAAGTACTTATCAACTCCCTGATTTTCTAGGATGTTCATAGCACCTACTCGTTCTGACTCTTCCGTTTTGAACCCGATTTCGGTATTTAATTTCTCTTTTACCTTTTGAACAACGTTTGGATTGTTACTATCAACAAAATAAGCGCCTCTCAAGTTTTCATCTTTTGCCGCTTCTATAGGCCTAATTTCCACCATAAGTTCAGGTGAAAATATGTTTATCTTTCCAACCTGCTCTTTATCTTTCGTATCTCTTGATGACAAATAACTTGCTGCGGAATGATCTTGAGTGAATATCTCTCCCCATTCTAGCGGATATTTTTGTTTGAATTGTGTTTCATCCCCGATAGCTGCATAGATAGTTACTTTTTGTTTTTTTGAAGTTTTAATCGGTTTATATGATAATTTATAGATGTTGATTTTTTCCTTTTTGGATAATTCCTCAATCTTTCTTAGTTTATCTTCCGGGCGTTCATCTTTATTCAATTCAACCACTTGAATTCCATTTTTATCAGAAAAATTTATATTTACCATTTCTCTTTTTTCAAAGTGCTTAGTAAATACAAATGAAGATACAGCATAGGCTACAAGTACTAAAGTAATTAATATTTTTTTCATACCAGTCTCCATTTTCCGTATTCTATTTTCATTTAGAATTCAAATGAAGATAGAATACCCTTTGTCTTCAAATATTAATAAAAATAATTTGCTTATCTATATGTATATAAGTCACATAAAATAGAATCCTAGAACATGCAGGTAATAACCCACGAGTTCTAGGATTTTTCTTACTTTTTATTTAACAGACCAATAAGATTCATCTACACCAGCTGTATCAGGTGCACTTGCATATGAAGTATAACCTGGGTTCGTCCATGGAGAACTATAATAATATTGTCCGATTACTGAAGATTTGTGAACTTTGCTTCCGTGGTAATAATTTGACCAAACTGAACCACCACCGGTTCCATAATTCCATGTTCCCCCCCCTACATTTTGTGTTGCAGCAAATGCTGCTGTTGCTCCTGAACCAAGTATTGCAGCACTTAATACTAATGAACTTACAGTTTTTTTCAATTTCAATGTTTTTTCCCCCTTTAACATCTAATTAATTTATTTAGATATTGCAGACTGACTACCTTTTTATTTTTAAACAACCGCATTAAAAAATAAATATATAGAACAGAATACAATAAACTAACAAATAGGAAGTAAATAAGGTAAAGATACTCAAATGAAAAAATAATTCAATTAAAAATAGGGTGGGAAATATTAACTTCAAATCGTTTTTTTAAATATTATCACAGTTTTTTTCAAGAAAGACACATTCAAAATTTTTTAAATAAAATTCCGAATTTTCTGTAATTATTTGATATAAAAATAGTGATACTTAAAAAGAAAATTTTCAATCAAGTAAGTATTTACAAATATAGAGGGGAGTAATTGGAAAGTATTTTAAATGATGCAATTTAAGAAATAGACATTTTCAATTTTTTGTTAGCATGGAATCGTATGGTATGCGATCTAAAAAAAATTTGTGGTAAGTGTGAGAAATCACTTTGTTTAATACGTTATATAAGGTATAAGAAATTGTCTATCCATTATTAACGTTACATATTACAAATTAAATATTTCGATAATACGGAAAGAATAAATTTTTACTAAATATGCCTTAGATTCACTTTCTTAATTGCATAAAAAATTAAAATAAGAAAGAATTTAGGGGGTGAGATAGTATGAAAGATATTTATGAACTATTACAAGAGATCCATATAAACCTAACTGAATTTGAAGAAATAAAATGTAGTGAGGTAGAAAAAGAGAAAGTAAAAGGTTTTGTAAAAGAGTTAATTAAAAAGAAGGAAGACTGAAAATGTTTATAACGCAAGTATCAATCTAAAGAATGAAGCGATAAGGCTTCTAACCGCAAGGACTGTGGAGATAGCCTAACTCTTTACTTAGGAATCTCCCTCTTCTAAAAAAGTGAAAGTGGGGGTAGTTTAATCATAAGAAGTCATTGACGTATTTGAAACATGAAAATTAATTGTATTAACTTTAAATAACAGCACGGTATTAGTACATCCATTGACCTTTAATTTTTACATATGTCTCATCAATCCGCTAAGAATCCTTGATTGACTTAGGGGGTTCTGGAACAAAGATTATTATTTTTTACTTACAATTAGTAGATTTGTAATCTAGTAGTATTTCAACAATGGAATTAATAGTTTTGTTTTGGGCACTATAGTAGACTTCTAATCCTTTTCTATCATTTCTAATTAATTTTTGAGATTTCATCTTTGCTAAATGCTGTGAAACAGTAGATTGTGGGATACCCAGTATACCTACAATTTGTGTTACATTACATGCCCCTCTTATAATTAATTCTTTCAAAATTTCAATTCTTACTGGATGAGCTAATGCCTTAAAAACTTCTGCGTCTTTTTCATAATTTAACAAACTAAACATCTCCTTTTGAATCGATATATGTTTATAATATTAATAATTTATTCTGCATCATCTTTTTGATTTAATTAGTTTTTTATTTTTTCAACATACCCTGGTATGCTTGAGACACTCTTATTCTCTTTTTTTACTTCCTTTAATTCATCTGAAAATGTTGCATTTGGCTTTTTCATATTAGACATAATTCCAAGATCACCTTTGATGGTTTCTTACCTAAGTAACTTTGCTTAACCGAATCAGTGGTTTCTAGTAGTAGGAATTGACCTCTACCAAGGAATTGACTCCCTTCATGTACTTTCGCAAGAATCCTTTTTGGGATATGCCAGAAATTCCAATAGTTAATAGCGATTGTGTAAACCCTACACCTAATGTATCGACTTATTTGATACATTGTTAGCTATTCGCCAGAACCTCTATGTAACTAATTTTTTTCAAAGAGTATTTTTCTATAAAAAACTGCAACTCTAATTGTTAGTTATGTCTAACAATTAGAATTGCAGTTCACCAATTAGGTTATATTTTGCTTTCTATTTAGACACGTACAGCTGTACCGCTTACTGCAACCATTAGCATTCCATCACGAACGACTTCGTAGTCTACATCGATACCAACAATTGCATTTGCTCCTTTTTGCGTTGCAAGTTGTTTCATTTCTTCCATGGCAATGTCACGAGCTTCTTTTAATTTACTTTCATAAGCACCAGAACGGCCACCTACAACGTCACGAACAGAAGCGAATATGTCGCGTACGATATTTGCACCCATAATTGCTTCACCGTTTACGATGTCTATATACTCAATAATTTCTTTACCCTGAATAGTATTAGTTGTTGTTACGATCATTATTAACACACTCCTATAATTTTTAAAAAGTTATTGTTGATTGCTATAATCCTATTATTAATTTTAAAAACTAAATAAACTATCTAATAACCTTACTTGAACTACCCCCACTTTCACTTCGTTTAGAAGAGGGGGATTCCTAAGTAAAGAGTTCTATTGAACTCTAATTTATTAGGCTATCTCCGCAGTCCTTGCGGTTAGAAGCCTTATCGCTTCATTCTTTAGATTAATACTTGCGTTAATATCCCTATCATGGTGTGTACGACAAGAAGGGCAGTCCCATTTACGTAGGTTGAGATTTTTAACGTCTTTGTTTTGATATCCACAACAAGAACATAATTGGCTGGAAGCAAATGTTTTCGATACGACAATGACTTGTTTGCCGTACCATTTTGCTTTGTATTCCAACATGGTTCGAAACTGTGACCATGATACCTCACTAATTGCTTTTGCTAACTTATGATTCTTTAACATATTCGATACTTGCAAATCCTCTATACCGATAACATCGTGGTTTTTGATGATTTCAGTTGAGATTTTGTCCAAGTAATCTTTTCTAGCATTTGCCATGTATTCATGAATTCTAGCCACTTTTACTCGCTGTTTATTCCAGCGAGAAGATCCTTTTGTTCTTCTAGAAAGAACACGCTGTGCTTTCGCCAACTTCTCTTCTAATGATCGAAAAAACTTCGGATTTTTATAGATTGTTCCATCTGACAAAATGGCGAAATCTTTTAGTCCCACATCCATTCCAATGTAAGAATGTGTTTTCGGAAGTTCTTGTACTTCTGTTTCAACTAACAAGGACACAAAGTATCTGCCAGAAGGGTTCCGTCTAACTGTAGCATTTAAAATACGTCCTTTTACTTCACGACTTTTGGCAAATCGAACAAGACCTAGTTTTGGCAATTTTATTTTGTCTCCTACAACGGCAATGTTTTCATTTGTTTGTTTTGTGTTGTAAGATTGTACGTTGTTTTTCTTAGATTTGAAACACGGGGCACTGTTTTGTTTTTTGAAAAAGCGTGTATAAGCATCCGCAAGGTTGCGAACAGACGACTGAATCGCAATACTATCCACTTCTTTGAGCCAAACAAATTCTTTCTTCATGGCAGGAAGTTTGGCAGAGCATGTACCATATGTCAAACCTTTCCCTGTCTCTTTGTATGCGTTATCCCATAGAGATAGGAAATGATTGAATACAAAACGAGAACAGCCAATTGTTTTATTAATTAGGGTTGCTTGTGCTTGATTTGGATAGATACGAAATTTATATGCTTTATTAATCATCACTCATTTCACCTCCATTTCGGCATGTGTCTATTATACAACAAACATACATTCGATAGATAGTGAAGTAACAGTTTATGTATGTCGAACAATTAAGATTGCTTCCTGCCATCTCTTGTCCGAAGCCAATTCATCTCCCACCTACTCACTTCGCGTTCCTTGAGGAAGGAGTCTTCTTGGCTAAAATGATAAAGATGACAGTTCTGTAAGGGTGAAAGAAAACAAGCTATCCACAAAAAACTTGTTTCTTGTAGGGGTTATTTATCAAAAAACTGCATATCCATCAATCATATCTACTGGTAATTTATTATATACAGATGCTTCAGAAATAATAGTAGCCGATACTACATATAACGATAAAACATCGATTTTAACATTTATAATCTTAAAGAAATAGATTTAATTTTCAATTCATTCCCATCAGAAAATGATACTGTTTCGACGTTCTTTTGAATTGCCCTATTGCCCAAATTTGTTTTCTTAACACTAATATTAAAATGCTTTCAATATTAAAAATAGTTTTTGTAAGTTTTGTAAATACTTTTGTAATTAAAAAAAAGTATAAGCGAATCGATTTTCTGCCAAATTAGTTGCAATGTTTGTTTTCGTTCCATCTATATCCTTTTCCTCGTACCGTAAGGAGAAACTCAGGATTAGAAGGACTAGTTTCGATCTTTTGACGAAGACGATTGATATTCACATCGATGACTTTTGTATTACCTACACAATTTATACCCCATATTTTATTTAGGAGTTCATTACGTGAAATTGGTTTCATGGAATTTTCCATTAAATATCGTAAAATAATATGCTCTGTTGGAGTTAAATCAATTACTATCTCATTCCTATATAATTCTCCTAGCAGAAGATTTAATTGAAATGGCCCCGAATGAATCAATTCCAATTCCTTTTTATTTTTTTGAATTCTTCTTAGCAATGATTGTACACGTGCTACTAATTCAATTATACTAAATGGCTTTTTAATATAATCATCTGCCCCAATTGTCAAACCGTGTACCTGATCTTTCTCTTGAACAAGTGCCGTTAATATAATAATACCAATATCTTCATTGTTTTTTCGTATACTTTTGCATACCCGAAATCCATCTATTCCTGGTAACATAACATCAAGTATTACAATATCAACATTATTCTGTTCTAAAAGTTCAAGAGCTTTTTCACCTGTATCGGTTTCTAAAACATTGAAACCAGCACGCTGCATGTTCAATGTAATAAAACTACGGATGGTTATATCATCTTCTAATACTAAGATTGTTGTCATACTCACCGCTCCTTTACTCTTGTTGATAAACGGCTATTGGTTTGATATAAGTTCTAAGATTCTGGTAGTTTATTTTCAAAAAATTTTATATACATGTGCACTTTTTTTATATGTATCAACTCCTAGGAGTCACTATATATGTCCATCAACTTAAAAATCTAGTAAAAAAACTGTCATCCTTTCTATTTAGTCTTTTAGAAAGAATAACGTGGAGCTAGTAAAGATTCTTAAGTTGGTGGACATGGAGTGGTATCCCTAGTTTATTCGTTCTATATTAATTAAGTGATAGGACTTTTTCGTCCTTAATCTCATTCCCCTGTCAACTCTACGACCACATAATTTATTACGTGAAAACGAAATATTTTTCATCGTTTGCTCTTAAATTCCCACGTTTTTATATACACCTCAAAACGCTTTGACTAGATAATACAAGTTCTCTTCTGATTCACCTGAATAAAGTTGAGCCTCTTGAAACTCCCCAATCGATTAGCTGATTAATGATGCGCCGTTTTTTTCTTTTTACATGATAGATGTGCTGTTCTAGTTTTTTTGGACCTTTTGCATGCTTTCAAGAAATTAATTCTTGTGTTGCCATTTCTACAAACTGAATATCAGACTCTACAAGGTATTGAACATATGCCGTTTTCGCCTTCATATATTCATCTTCATTTTTCCATCTGTGATGGCTGCCATCATAAAGTATAAAAAAGGAGTCGCTTTTCAACGGACTTATCAATTTATTTATTTCGTTATTCTGATTAAATATTTCTTTTGCTTTTTTATGTGCCTGTAACACTTTGTCTTTCGAACATCCACCTACAAGCAAATAATGTGGAGTAATTAAACTCATTTTGTTATTCCCCCCCTCTATTGCCCTCATATACGATCCAGAAAGGATAGGAACAAAGAGCACGTATTGATTCTTCAAGCTAACATGATTTAAAAAGCATGAATGAGAGGAAGGATAATCTCAAATGGCTAGTGATATCTTCTAAAAAGCTGTCCTTCTTCTCACTTTGTACAACAAACACTTTAAGTTCGGATAAATGAGCTTGTTCTTTATACTTAGCTTTAATATCAAAGATGGTTCCACTTAAAAATGATTATGCATTTCTCCCCCACTTGAATCCAACGGTTTCATGAAGCATTTGTTTTGTCATTTCCATTGTGAATTCTTGGGCCTGCTTTTTCGAATGGATATCTATAATTCCATTCGAAGCAATCATTTCTCCCACCCTTTCGTAGTTATGGCGTTTTTATATAACTAAATACAATACAACTAACCAAAATGGCATTACCATTAAAAATCCATTTCTAATCCCTATTGCAAAAGCTAAAGGATCAACATTACAGTATGACGTTGCCTCTTTTTTAACCCGCTGCAACATCTTTTTTTGGGTGGGAAGGCTCATAGTGAATCTCCTTATCTTTCAATCTGTTTTCGTTTTCCATAACAAACTACCACCAAAACAGCCTATACAATAAATCACAATGAATTTCATAAAAATTTCTATAATTGCATCCGTCATTCCCCATTCTCCTCTCCCAAGGCCTGTAATACACAGGCTATAATTAGCAGAGTAAGAATTAATAATAAACTCCCTATATTTCGGTATTTTCTAAGCATCGGCATTCTCTCCTCGTAATTAACGTTTATTTCAGAAAAAAAAACAAGCTACGAAAAGTCAGAGAAGAAAAGAGCCCAATTTACCTCGTTATGAGCAAATCGGCTCTTTAATATTCAGAAGACATAAGCAATGTAAACTTATTGGGTGTAATATCCCGAACGTATATTCTCCTAAGAAATTAATATCTTCCTAGCCTAAAGGCGAATATCGTACGCTAGAGATCTTTTCATTTAAGAAGCTTGGTTGCTCCAAAATGCTGGCGGTGGACCCAAATAGTACATAATATCCTCGAATGATATTAATATAATCTCCATGCAATATCAATTCTTTTTTTATAAAAATTATAAAAAAAGAATTGATATTGGTTTTTTTATGACACTTATCGACAAATTATTTACTTTTATCAATTATCAATTTATAATAATTACAACTTAATATACATACTACATAACATGAAATAATTACTTAGTTGAGCATATAGTTCCCACTGGAGCGGTTTTAAAAAAATTCCAAAATGATGGACGAGTACTCATACGGATTAATTTATATAAATATAAGGAGAATGAAACAGCAGAAAAGATGTGTTATTAGTATGCTCTAGTTTAGAAGATTACTAATCGGTTGGATAATTTCAGGTGATAAGACAGAGTCATGGATTTCTTGCAGAGTATTTTAGGTTGGCTATGGTAAATATACAAGATATATTTATAGATTGATTCGCGGATCCTATTTCAAAAAATGAAATAAAAACGATTTTTATTTATTGACAAGCAATAAAACTAAATATATATTAAATTATAATAATTATTATGAAAAAATTATTATCGTTTATAAATAGGAGGTTCCACATCATGAATCCAAATAATCGCTTAACAACAAACCAAGGTGCTCCAGTTGGAGATAACCAAAATTCTCGTACAGCTGGTCGCCGTGGGTCGGTATTATTAGAAGACTATCATTTAGTAGAAAAGCTTGCTCATTTTGATCGTGAACGTATTCCAGAGCGTGTTGTACATGCACGTGGTGCAGGTGCTCACGGTGTATTTGTAACTAAAAACAGTATGAAGCAATATACGAGGGCAGCATTTTTACAAAATGAAGGAACTGAAACGCCTGTATTCGTTCGTTTCTCAACAGTTATTCATGGCCAAGGCTCTCCGGAGACAGCACGTGATCCGCGTGGGTTCGCTGTTAAATTTTATACAGAAGAAGGAAACTACGATATCGTAGGTAACCATTTACCAGTTTTCTTCATTCGTGATGCAATTAAATTCCCTGACATGGTGCATTCTTTAAAGCCAGCACCTGATACAAATATTCAAACGCCAGATCGTTATTGGGATTTCATGACGTTAACACCAGAATCTACTCATATGATGACATGGGTATTTTCTGATTATGGTACACCAGCAAACTATCGTGAAATGGAAGGTTTCGGCGTCCATTCATTTAAATGGATTAATGCAAAAGGTAAAATTGTTTACATTAAATATCACTGGAAACCACAGCAGGGTGTACGAAATTTAAGTGCAAAAGAAGTGGAACAAGTACAAGGTAAAGATTTCAATCATGCAACTCGCGATTTATTCGATGCGATTGAAAAAGGAAATCATCCAAAATGGGATCTATACGTACAAGTGATGCAATTAGATCAAATGGATTCTTTAGATTTCGACCCATTAGATCCAACAAAAGTATGGCCAGAAGATTGTTTCCCACTCATTGAAGTAGGGACAATGACACTAAATCGTAACCCACAAAACTTTTTTGCGGAAGTAGAGCAAGTGGCCTTTACACCAAGTGCAACTATACCTGGTATTGAACCATCTGAAGATAAGCTATTACAAGGTCGTTTATTCTCTTACCCAGATACACAGCGTTACCGACTTGGTGCAAATTATTTACAAATCCCTGTAAACTGCCCATACGCAACTGTTCGTAATCAACAACGTGATGGTGCGATGCAAGTAAATCAAAACCCATCTACAATAAACTATGAACCGAGCCGCCATACTGAAAATCCAGTTGAAGACCCAACATACCGCGATTCAACTATGAGAGTAGGAGGCTATGTATCTCGTGAAAAAAATGAGAAACCGAACGACTTCAAACAAGCCGGTGAGCGTTATCGTTCATTCTCTAAAGAAGAGCAAGACAACTTAATTGCAAACTTAACTAATGACTTGAAAGACGTAAATGAGCGTACGAAACTACTAGCTATTTGTAACTTCTTCCGTGCAGATCGCGAATATGGTATTCGCTTAGCAGAAGCATTAAATGTTGATATTTCATCGTATGTAGGAATTTCTACAAAATAATAACATGCTTAATTTTATTTTACTCTCAAATTTAACTTACAATATGTAAGAAAAGAAGTTGTCTCAAAAATTCGTTAAAAAACGACTTTTTAGGGACAACCTCTTTTTTTAGTTCTCTTCAACAATAGATAGGATTATTAATATTTGTTCATACAATTTATGCAGCATTTCCAAATTATTATTTTGTTTTTGCTAATCCTACAATTGCAATGCAGGCATATAGCTAACATATATTGGCTGTATTTTCTTATTATCGTTATAGCAAGGTTCTACACGCTTCCCTATGGATATATTTTTATTTTGGGAACCTTGGCGAAGAAGGGGTCTGTGTAGCAATGGAACCAAATCACGCAATAAGTATTAGCGGACATTATCCGTGCACAAAAAAAGAAAACTCTTCAATTTGGAAGACCTTCCTTTTTAAAGATTCATAAATAATCTACATAGTTTATCATATCTGACAAAGGAATTATAAATGTAACTTTAGTTCCTATATTTACCTTAGAGTCAATCGTAATTTTTATGCCTAGCTTGGAACAAAGCTTTTCACATAGATACAAGCCCATACCTGTACTTTTACTAAATCTTCTACCATTTTCACCTGTAAATCCTTTTTCAAATACTCTATTTATATCTTTATCTACGATCCCTACTCCATTATCTTCTATAGTTAACATGACTGAGTTAGCTTTCTTAACTGAATATATGCTGATCATGGGCGTTTCACTGTTTGCATATTTTACAGCGTTCCCTATTATCTGATTGAGCATAAACTCGAACCATTTTCTATCACTATATACAATTTCATTGATATCTTTTATATCTAGTTTGATTTTCTTATGAATGAAATCCCTATAATTTCTTTTCACGACATTCCTTACTGCATCATTAAGTTGAATGGGTTTAATAATGTAGTCTTTGCTTACATTGTTACTTCGTGAATAATACAACACCTGTTCTACAAATCCCTCAATCCTATCGATCTGGAGGTCTATTTTATTCGTTAATTCATTTTGATTATTTTCAATAATTAGCTTTGTAGAAGCAATTGGGGTTTTAATCTCATGTACCCATGTTTCTATATACTCCCTATAGTCTGCCTGCATATCTTTATAGTATTTCACCTTCTCATGCATATCTCTACTTACCTGCTTCAGTATATGGTTTAGTTTTTCCCCATGGATAAAATGAGCTTCCTTTATTACTTCTGGAAGTAGGTATTTCTTATCTAAACTTTCTAATATGCTGTCAACTTCATCATAATATGCTTTAGCCTGTATACACTCTAAAGCCATATACGAAAATAAGGGCAAAAACCAAATACAAAACACAAAGAATATGAGAAGGGCATGAAAATCCATCATAACCATCACAACTAATAATATAAAAAATAACAGCAGATTAGACATAATTACTATCACTTTGTCTTTAATGAATTCACCTATACTCATGGCATGATATACCCCAATCCCCTTCTTGTTTCGATTGGGTTTTCGATACCAAGCTCCTCAAGTTTTTTTCGTAATCTAGTAATATTCACAGTTAAAGTACCGTCATCTACAAAATAATCTGATTTCCACAAGTGTTCCATAAGGAACTCCCTTTTTACGATATTTCCCTTATTGTTTATTAAATAGGAAAGGATTTTCACTTCATTTTTCGTTAACTCTATCACTTGATCTTTATACATAACGCTTGCATTGGAAAGATTTAAATGGAAATCCATGTAACTTAACATATTACTCGTCTTCGAGCTTCCATATGTTCTTTTCATGATATTTGTTATCCTTGCTAATAATATTTCTGTATTATAGGGCTTTGTAATAAAATCATCTGCACCTAAATTCATACTCATTAATTCATCTACTTCATTGTCCCTACTTGTAACTATTATAATTGGAACATCTGAATTTTTACGTATTTCTCTACATATATAATATCCATCGAACACAGGAAGATTTATGTCTAGCAATATAAGATCTGCATTTTCGTTTTCAACATACTGCATAATATTAATATAATCTATAGGAGCTTTTACATCGTATCCATATCTTTGTAAAAAGTTTTGCAATTCTTCTCTAATCACTTCATCATCTTCAATAATCATAATTTTTTTCATATAATTCCCCCACCGATCTATTTCACCTTTCATTATATTATCTCTAATATTTTATATAAATATACAGCTATATTTAACTACTAAATATGAAAGTGCATATTTAGTTTTATTAGGGATTTTCACCTATTACATTCTTGATTATATTAAAGAGGTACCTACTTTTCAGTAAATACCTCTTTACATGAATCCTTATTTATCATTTAATATTTAACTTTTCTTTCACTTTTTCAGGTAATTGTTCCGCTGTTACCTCTTTATATGAGTTTATATCATTTGAATCCTTATTCAATGGTTTAAATACATCAACAGCAAGATATGCATTTACTCTCAGCTTTTTTTTAGCCCAAAATTTCACAGGAACCTCATTTCCGTTTTTATCATAGGCCACAAGATTATAACTAACGAATTCCTTCGAAGGGGCCGTGCCGTCTGATTTTCCATTTTCCGTTATTTTAACGTAACACTTTTCATACTTCAGTTTATTATAACCGTACCAGCCTCCAACTGCTGCGAATAACAGTCCACTTAAAATACTTAAAACAATTAGCGTTTTTTTCAAAATAATCACCTTTTACTTCTATTATTTTTACTGCTGAATTTTACTAAAGCCTTGTCTACAATCAATCTCTTTATAAATTACTCTTAACAATATTTTTATATCCTATATATGTTGTAAAGAAATATCCTACATACACTATAATAAATATGAAAGCAGTCATTAGCGCTGGAAGGGTAATATCTAGTTGATACACATTACTTATCGTGTCACTCATCATCTTAATTCCCACCACTGAGTGAATCAATGCAAGAATAACCGGAAGACTAAAATATATGCCAGTTTGCATAAAAATTGTTTTGTTAATCATTCTTTCGTTTGCACCAATTCTCTTTAAGGCTTTATATCTTTCTATACTATCACTGGCCTCTGATAATTGTTGAAGAGCTAATACAGCCATGCTAGTAATTAAGAACACGATTCCAATATATATTCCGATATACAGCACCATAACTGTGAACCCCTTGGATTCTGAGTATGTTTGATCCTTTGATACCCCCTGTGGCATACCTCTATCCCGATATCCAGCCATAAAAAAGTCATGGTCGATTTTAGCATATTTTTTATTATATTCTTCTCTGTTTTTATCTAAATAATTTACATTAAATACTGACATACGAATCTTATAACCTGATAAAAATTCATCATTTATAATGATTGTACATACATTATCTGTAAAACCACTAGTAGTATGAAGATTTTCTTCTATAACTTTAGTTTGTTTTACCGAATATTCCTTTCCCTTAATATTAAGTTTTTTACTGTCTTTTAACTTTTTATTAATTGGTTGAATTACTGGACCTTTATCTGATGAGATTAAAACCTCATCCTTATTTAAATTTATTTCTGTTTCACCCTTTAATTGGAGAATTTTATTATAATCAGATACCTTAACAAAGCTTACGTTAAATGGTTGAAGCTTTTTATCTCGAGATTTCAACAATTCTCCTACGCTTAACTCTGCATCATATTCATTGTAAACTATATATTTTTCATTTTTACTTATTTTAGATTTAATCTTATTTAACGTATCTTCATGGTTATTTTGACTAACATTGTACAACCTAACACTAGCATCAAAAGGCGTTACTTGTTCAAGTCCTTCTTCAGTAGCTTGTTTAAAACTTATTCCGGTAGACAATATCCCTATTGTAAGAAATAACATTAAGCAAATGAGAGACATGGATAAAAAATTCGTATTCACCTTACTATTTATTTGTTTAATTATAAAAATATTTAACTCTTTTAAATATATCTTTTTATTTTTCTTTACTATATACAAGATGAATCCAGATAAACTAAAGAAAAATAATACTGTACCTAAAATTCCAAGGATTATTGCTAGCAGGAACATAGGATTATCTATCCTAAAGCCTATTTTCAGTATTGTTTTATATGCATAGCCAAGCGAGATTACGCATAAAATAAATACCATTAGATGTATAATAGGATTTTTAAATTTTACCTCTTCATTTTTCTTACTTGCTGTTATCAAATCGATGATTTTATACTTAGAAATAACAAATACATTAAAGATTATAACAAGTAAGAACATGATACCAAAGTACAATATAGTCTTACCTATAGCACCAGTCGAAACTGCGAATTTATATTCATTCATCGGTAAATCAAATAGCTTTAAAGTCAAGCTAGATAAGGCTTGTGATACTACAATTCCTAGTATAAGTCCGCTAATTAAAGATATAGCCCCAACTATTATGGTCTCTGTTACTAATATGCTAGATATTCTTCTTTTTCCCATACCTAAGGTCATATAAATTCCTAATTCTTTTTTACGTTTCTTTATTAAAAAATTACTCGCATATAATATAAGACTTCCTAATATGATGGATACAAATACTGATATACCAGCCAATGTACTAGTTAATGTTTTTATATATGATGAACCTGAATACTTCAGTTCAGTAAGCGCCTTTTGTGACTCTATTGAATTAAAGCTATAAAATATACAAACAGCTAATGTTAGTGTTAAGAAATATATAGCATAATCCTTAAAACTCTTCTTTACATTACTTACGGCAATCTTAGAGTACATTATTATCATCACCTCCAAGCAGTGTGATTACTTCGATAATTTTATTAAAGAATTCTTTTCGAGAATCATTTCCTCTGACTAACTCATTAAAGATTTTCCCATCTTTAATAAAAAGGATTCTACGAGCATAGCTAGCTGTAAAGGCATCATGCGTAACCATAAGAATTGTTGTCTTTAAATCTTTATTTAGACTCTCAAATCTTTCCAGTAATAATCTAGATGATTTAGAATCCAACGCTCCGGTTGGTTCATCCGCAAGGACTAAGGATGGATCTGTCACGATTGCTCTTGCTGACGCAACCCTTTGTTTTTGTCCACCTGACATCTGATAGGGATATTTGTTTAAAACTTCTACAATCTCCAAATACTTTGCTACTGCTTTTATTTTCCCATCTATTTCTGAACTTTTTTCACCTTTAATTGTTAACGCTAAAGCAATATTTTCGTATGCTGTAAGAGTATCTAATAGGTTAAAATCCTGAAATATAAAGCCTAACTCATTTCGTCTAAATTTATCTAATGCTTTTGATTTTAACCTAGTAATGTCACTATTATTGATGATTATTTTTCCTGTAGTAACATTATCAATAGTTGATATACAGTTAAGAAGCGTAGTTTTACCACTTCCCGAAGGTCCCATGATTCCAACGAATTCCCCTTCATCTACTTTAAAGCTGATATTATCAATTGCCTTTGTTACGTTATCTTTATTTCCATAATACTTTTCAATTTTTTCAACACTTAATATGCTTTTCATTTGTAGCACTCCTTTTGGTAACGCTCCTTTTTGGGATTTCGTCTTATGTAACTTATTTTATCCGGTTATATTTGTAGTATCGATGGAACTACATTACATTAACGTTACATTTTTGTAATGTTTCACAAAAGAAACCCTCGACTCATGAATAAGCCGAGGGAAAAATAATGAAAGAGAATTTTGTTTTAGGCACAGTTCCTAAGTGGAAGCTAGATCGGAGTTAATATTTTAGACACAAAAAAGTTAAATCTATGCTACTTTTTTAGCCATATCTTCTATTACTTGGTGATTCGTGGGGTCTGAAGCAAATCACGCAATGAGCATTAGCGGGCATTATCCGTGCACAAAAAAGGAAGGCTCTTTAATTTGAAAGACCTTCCTTTTTAAAAATACATGTTAGTATTATTTATAGATGTCACCACGAATTCCGATGGCTTGTATGTATATGACTTTCTTATTATAATTTATTTCAAATAAAATTCAAAAGGTTCCAACCTGTAATTGATATAAATCTGTGTAACCCTTCATACTTCTAATATCTCCTTTAGGGGAGATTTCAAGAAGCCTCTTCAGCCCTTCAGCAATTCTTTTTTGTATTCCTTTTTCTTACTTTGCAATAAATTTTATTGCGAACTTATGGTAAATCAACTTGTATCCCGAACTCAAGTTCCTGCCTTCTCCTGATACATATCCTTCTTCATTTTGTAATTGTTCTAGCTCTTGTTTCAATAATAGTTCATCATCTATTTCTGTACAATCAATGTTCTCCCAATCTGCAAGTTTTCTTTTTGAGCGTTGAAATCTTCTTAACGAATAGCCATATACTACACCGACCTTCGGTATTGTTTTAAATGTCCACTAATTAATATTAGTGGACATAAAGTGTAGAAAAATAAACGTTTGATGTCCGCTAATGCTTATTGCGTGATTTGGTTCCATTGCTACACAGGCCCCAAGAACTAATGTATACTTGAATCTTTGTAAGAATAAATACTAAAATATAGATAGTTAATCAATTTTAATTATGTAAAAACTACATAACTATAAACAGTGCTAATAATGGCTTAATACTCTCGCATCAAGGGGGAAGTACCTAATATCCTGAAGAGAGATCTCAAGGCATCTGATATTGAGGATAATAATTTGTGGTATGGTTCAATTTGCTTGATAGAGTAGAGAAATGAGATAGAATAATAGACTTTATGAAAAGAGCCCTTAGGAGATAGGGACTCTTTAGGGCTCACCTAATCACATGAATTGATTAGGAGGAATATAAATATTTTAACATATAGCTGATTCATTTGAAGGTAACAAAAAAATTACAGAATTTACGATACGAGAAAGCCCACACAGGACTTTAATCCTACTTTAGACGTGGGAGTGTCAATCAATCTCTCCATTGTTTCAATTTGAGCTCCTGATTCAGTCTTACTTTTATTAAATGCACTGAGGTACAACTATTTTAGTACCTTTTTAAATTTGCAACCAAAAGTAATTATCATACCTACAAGAACCATCAATATGCCTATTGCTGCACTATTATTTGTACTTGTACCTGCTTTTGGAAGCTCTTTATACGTATCTTCTTTTTCATCAGAATTACTGTTGTTAGAGATATTATTAATACCATTTTTTTCATCTTTCACTACCACTTTTTGTATTGTAATTACCTCATTACTACCAGAGTCACGACCAAGTAATTTTACCTCGGAAGTACCAGTTTTAAATATATCTATTTCACCAAAATGTCTTACTTTATCAGTAATATCACTATCTTCCTTCTCAATAGCATTAACCCCAGATATTGGTGAGAATTTGTCTCCTACATTCATATTCACTTCAGTAGGTACATTTAACTCAGGCTCTTGAATCTCAATAGGTTTTTCTTTTTCTTTAACTGTTACAGTTTGTATTTGAGTTGCCAAATGACCTGCAGAATCTTTAACTGTATATTTAATCGTGCAAGTGCCAGGTGTATTTGTATCTACTTCACCTTCATATTTTACTTCTGATGTAAGATCACCATCTTCTTTATCAGTAGCACTTACATCTCTCATTGGATCGAATTTATCCCCTTCCGAAATTTTAGTTTCTGAGGGCACTTTTAGTAATGGCGCCTCATCTTTTATTTCTTCTTTTTCTTTAACCGTAATCGTTTGTTTCGCGTTTACTTTATGATTTTTAGAGTCTTTAACTGTGTATGTTAACTCGTAAGTGCCTGCTTTAGAGGTATCTACTTTACCGTCAACTGTTATTTTATTAGTAAGGTCTCCGTCTTCCTTATCAGTAGCAGACACTCCTGACATTGGATCGAATGAATTACCTATAGTAATTGTCGCTCCAACAGGTACTGTAAAATTCGGTTCCATATCTGGAGTTTCTTCTACAATTACAGGTTTAGAATCTGTTGCTTCCCAAATAGGTGCGGTTAATATCGGATAGTTCAAAGCTTCTATTTTTTGTCGCGTTTCTTGTGATGCTTTCAGTCCCCATTGATCAAAAAACGGGAGTACATTTTGTTTCGCTACTTTGGATGTATTGTAAATGAATGCTTGAATTTTCTCTTCATCCGTTTTTGGAAGTCGATCCTTTGGTAACTCTCGATATAGTTTGTGAAGATTCGGATAAAAGTCTTCACCATATGCGAGATGAAGTTGCCAAGGCATAACAAGTTTCACAAACAAGTCATTTATATTTTTATAGTCTTTATCTATTTGTTTTAAGTATGCAAAAGCTTTATCGTAATCACCTGATTTTTCTAAGCGCGTCGGTTGATTCGGGAATAATCGCTTTTGTGCAGCTAAAGAATATAGATTAACTGTTACTTCACCCATCCCTCTTAAATCATTCCACGTCCATGGGTGTTGTTGTCTTGCATGTCCCGCTTCGTGCATTTGTCCCCATCCAAATTTATTTACATTTAAAGCACTTTCAATTGCGTTACCAGCAGTAGTAAATGCAGCTCCATCTAGACTTGCATACATGCCCCATGTTGGTCTGTTAGGATTTTCTATAAAGGCCCAAATACGTTCAGTCGAACGATGTAAAGGATTAGGATCTGTTTCAGATAATCCAGATATTTTATCTTGCGCTCGAATCATTTCATCATATGTTTCTAATAACGGGATAGGATCTTGATTCACTATATGCTTCTTAGCACTATCCTGAGTAACCGTAAGTACTGCTTTCCTTGATTTTAATTGAACAGCATGTGCATTTGGATACTTGTCCATCATCGCCATCCAGTCTGCTTTCGTATGCTTCCCTAGTTCAAAGAGTGGAATATGGCTCCCACCTTGTGTGACTTTTACCTTAACTGTTCCTGTAGTTTGATTATTATCAAGTCCTAATAACCCACCATTTGGAGATGAAATCTTATTCGTACCAGGAGAAAGTTTAATTTCTTTTCCCCATTCTTTATCATAGCCATGTGTTCCAATAATTGCTCTAATCTTATTCGTTCCTGATACTTCAACTGTAACCTCTTCATTCGGTTTTATATAAATTCCAGTTGGTATATAGGTTTTTTGTTCACTTCTTCTCTCTCTTGTGGCTTCATCCTGATAGCTTCCTGTAGCTGGTAGCTCAAACTCCCTTAGTTCATATTGGTTTGTAGTTTGTTGATTAACTGTTTCAGCGTGTACATTTAAATTGTTTGTTATAATAGGTGTAAATACTGTAGTTGTCAAAATAGCAGATGTCGCAATTACTTTCATCGGTTTTTGAAATATATAATGATTCCTTTTCTGCATATAAATAATCCTTTCTTTTTCAATTTGTTCCGTTAAAATCCTTTTGTTGAACGAATGTAATTAATTTCGATCTCCTGGCGAGTTTATATTTCTGAAATTTCAGAAATATAAACTCAGAAATCTTACTATTGTTTAATAAATATAAAACATACCAGAAGAAAGAAATTTTCAACCTTGTTTATACTAAATAATTACAAAATATAGGGTATGAGAATGAAACGAACCCATTTCCTTTTTTCTTATTAATAAGAATTTAACATCGAACAAGTCTTACTGCAATATAATTTGACAATTATATCTTTTTTTCGACAATTTTCTTATCTTACTAAATAAGTAGTCTTACATCACTCAACAAGAAATTAAAAAAATATAAGCGACTTATCATAAGTCGCTTATACGTAAAAACTTATTTTATTTTGGTCAATGCATCTCAATTTACTCACCGGCCTTCCCACATGCTGATACACCATTTTATTCTCTAATATTCCTATTTCAGTCAAAAACATGACATACTTTCGAATAGAAACTCTTGAAATTCCTACTAATTGTGCCATTTCATCTGTTGTAAACGTCCGTCCATTCAGTGACTCTATTTTCTCCCAAATTAATTGTAACGTTTGTTTCGTTAATCCTTTTGGAAGCTCTTTAGTGACAATAGGCTCTCTTTTTTCCTTTTGTAAAATTAACGAATCTAATTCCGATTGACTAATTTTTTGTTGTTCTGTCATGAAAGTAAGCTTTTCTCGATATATAGCTAATGCCTCTTTAAATCGTTCAAATGTAAATGGTTTAATTAAATAATCTACTACGCCATAATGTAATGCTTTTTTAATACTCCCCATATCATGTACAGCTGAAATCATTATAATATCGATTTCTTTTTCTTGATTTCGAATATACATTAAAAGCTCAAATCCAGTCTCTTCAGGCATAAAAATATCAAGTAAGACTAAATCTACTCGCGATTTCTCTAATACTTCTATCGCCGATTTTACTGAGTTAACTGCTTGAACAAGTTCAAACCCTCCTACTTGTTCTAAATAATGTGTATTTAACATTGCTACCATCGGATCATCTTCTACAATTAAAACTTTAATCATATTTGCCCCTCATCCCTACTATTAGGTATTTCAATTGTTATCTTAGTTCCCTCTCCTAACGATGAATAAATATAAATCTCCCCATTTATTTGCTGTGTACTTTCCTTTACAAGATATAAGCCATAACCGCGATTATCTCCCTTTGTGGAATAACCTTTTGTAAATAATTTATCCAGCATATCTTCTGGTATTCCACTGCCTGTATCTTGTACTGTTATCATTAAGGCATCTCCATGTTGTATTCCAACTTCAACTTGTTTTTTCTCACAATTCATTACTGCGTCAAATGCATTATTGATTAAATTTCCAACAATCGTAATAAGTTCATGAATGATACAATCATCATATATATCTGGTAAGTCCGATTCTTCACTTATAATTAACTTTATATTTTTCTCCCTAGCATAGCTAAGTTTACCTAGTAAAAAACCAGCAAATACTGGACTTTTAATTCTTTTCATAACACCACCAATTTCATATTGATGCTCTGATACCATACGACTTACATATTTCTGCAATTCTTCATACTGTTTCATATGTGTAAGGCCTAAAACGACATGCATTTTATTCATAAACTCATGAGATTGTGCCCGTAATGCTTCCGCATATAGCTTAATACCAGTTAGTTCTTCTGCTAATTGTCTAATCTCTGTTTTATCACGAAATGTTGCAATCGCGCCAACTATTTCTCCTTTTACATATAAAGGAACACGATTCGTCACAATCGTAATGCCGTAAATATTTTGTTCTTCGTTTAATTGTACCTCTCCCGTTTGCAACACTTCTTTTATACGTGAATTCGGCGTATACATTTCAAGATTTTTACCGATAATATCTCCCGTGAGTCCACCTTTCTTTAATATTCGTTTTGCTTCGTTATTTATTAAAGTTACATTGGCATCTTTATCTACAGCAATAATACCCTCCTTCACCGAAAGTAACATCGCATTTCTTTCTTCAAGGATTTTCGCTATCCTATGTGGCTCAAGACCAAATAAACTTTTCTTTATATGTCTAGCTAGCAATATCGCCCCTATAATACCAACTAATATTCCTACTCCAACACCGATATAAATAATATGTCTACTTTTTTTCACACTCTCTTTCACATTATCAGCTGAAATACCAACAGCGACCGCACCAAGTTGCTCACCTGTTTCAGCAAAAATAGGTACGAATACTCGCATAGAAACCCCTAAAGTTCCTTCTGCAAGTGAAACATGCTCCTGTCCCTTCAATGCAGGTCCCTCATCTCCTCCAATAAAATGATGACCTATTTTCTTTGGATCTGGGTGAGACTTTCTTATTCCTCCCATGTCCATAACAACAATAAATTGAACATCTGTATTTTTTAATAGCCTATTTGTATACGTTTGGATTGCGGAAGTATCTGCTTTGCCTGTTAAACCATCGATTACAACTGAATCATTCGCCACAATACGTGCAATCGTTTTTGCTTTCTCTGCTTGGCTATCCTCCGTTGCCCGTTCTACATTATGACTAATTAATATATCTGTCACAAGTAAAGAAAACATTACAACTGTACACACTAATAATGTGATTGTTTTCCATAAATCCAATAACTTTTTCCTTTTTTTCATCTCTTCATTGACTCCTCTAATTCTTCTATGCGATCTTTGGTAAATATACAATAAGTAAGCTGTTATTATACTTTAAATTTACTCATTATTTTTTGGAGTTTTTCTATCGTTTCTTCTAAGTTTTGATTAGCTGCAAAATTTATTCCATAATAAAAAATAAGAGAAATTTAATATTGTCATTTCTTTTGTAGCAAGGAGTATAAGATGGTTATGTTAGTCAACTTATACTTCTCACAAAACACTTCTAAATTACTCATAAAAGTTAATCTATCGCATTGCCATCAAGCTAAAAAATACACTCCTCCCTAAAATACAAAAGATGAGTTGAATCCTCATAAATAACTGTAGAATTATAAAGTTTTCTTTTTTGATTTTGGGAATATCTCAAAATATGAAGTTGATGAACATATGACGGATTCCTTAATTAGAGAAAGTAAAGCACATATGGATCTACTTAATAACCTAAGGAAAGTGGATTATTGCATAAAAAAGGCTCCATTTCTGGAGCACTCAAAAAAATGAATTTAAAAAAATAACAGACAATTAAACTATACAAATAACTCATAAATAAATCTATATATATTTTTAAAATTACATGTGAAATTGATAAAAAAAAGCTCCCTTTCTAGGGAACTTTTTTATCTTATTCAATGGTATATCGGCTATCTTCTGAAACATATAAACTTTTTGAATTAATTTCTATACTACAATCCCCTAATCGCCGCTTTACTTCTGATAGTAATTTTTCATTTGCTTCCTCTAAAGAACTTGCTGGAATCACCGTAGATTGTGAGCTTGATACTTTACCACTATACATCACTGAAAAATTCAATTCATATTGATGTATCAAGATTTCTCCACTCCTTTTTTCCCTAAGTTTTCTCACAGATCGTTCTTATTTGTTGTTTACAATTATAATTTTTGAAGATAGGTACACACTTTGATACATATAAGATTTTTCTTGGTTAGGTGATAGCACACCGCAATCTTGCACGTCAGCGATACCAGAAATGGGCTTCGCCTTTGGTAGCAAGAATCCCACTGATGTTAGTCAGCTGGTCCCTTTACGGGTGGGAGTGTCAATTAATAAAATATATGCAATAACTTTTAAAAAAATCATTGTTATATCTCACTAAAAACACAATTATTTTTTCCTGACTTTTTCAATGATTGCACCGATATATGCGCTCCCCTTTACCATGCCAGGCGATACGTATGGCGGAATTAACTTTATTCAATGAAATGAATTGTTTGAAAGAGAAGGAATCTACTTAGAATGATAATTTAGTAGGATAGGAAACCGTAAACGGAGCGTGTCTTTGGGCACACTGACTAATACCCCTTTTGGAATCGTATATAACCTAACTTCTTTTCCTATGCATCCTCCTAGTAAAATCACGAACAAGAAACTAAGGAACAATCTACCTTTCATAAAGCCCTTACCCTCTTTAACATGCAATCCAGTAAAATAATTTGTTTCAGATACGTAGAAATAAGGTATAATTAGCAATCAATGATTAGCTAATTATACCTAAATCTATTTGTTTCCAACCCAAAAGAGATAAATTGTTTTGTTCCCATTCATGAAATAGCACGATGTATGCATAATTACATATCTATTAAAATGCTTTTAGTGTTATATTTTAATAGCGATGAATGCTATTATTTCATAAGTTGTCAACAAGCTTTATGTATGTATGAGAAAAAGGAAGGAGTCAAATAGGACCCTTCCTTTTTCTTCTAACTAAATAAATTACTCTCTGGTAATAATTTAAATAGTGATGCTGATTCACAGGCGTCTAATTATTGCTGGTATGATCACTTTACCTATTGTGGCAATACTTACGAGAAGTAAGTACTCTTTTATTTACGATACAATGGAATTATTATCGTTTATTTCTCAACATTTAACATATTGAATTAAATTCCCTTTATTGCTATTATAATGGTGACAGTTTGTTTTCTAGTGCTTTAATTGAAGGACCTGATGTAATACATCAGGTCCTTCTTAATTTTCTCACTAATAAGATAATATTTTTTAACGTATTCTCCAAAAGAATTCTTCTTCATCATGAGTCTAAAAAGTTAGCTGCAAATTTTGATGTTGTAGCTATTGAAGACCTAAACATGAAAGGAATGTCGCAAGCACTTCATTTTGGAAAAAGTGTCGCTGATAATGGGTGGGGTATGTTCACTTCATTCTTAGCTTATAAACTAAATGAACAAGGAAAACAACTTGTGAAAATAGACAAATGGTTTCCTTCCACAAAAACATGTAGTAGTTGTGGAAATGTAAAAAATATGACATTGTCTGAACGAGTCTATTCTTGTATATACGGTGTAAATTTCGATAGAGATTATAACGCAGCTATCAATATCAAAAATGAAGCAATACGCCTATTAGCGTTAGCATAAATAGTAATCAACCTTTGGAACAAAGGAGTTAGCTCGACTGTCTTAGGACGAATTCGTTAGCTATCAAAAGTAACCACTAACCGAGAAGCCCCCACTTCAAACAGTCCGTTAAAACGTTAAGTAGCGGGTAGTTCACCTAGATAGACATATGTTATTTCATACAGACACTTCACTCATAAAAATCTACCTTTTTTTTAATGACTGAGATTCTATAGACTTTTTTAAAGTAATAAATAATTATAAATAAAAAGAGAAGAACCCACCATAGTTCTTCTCTTTTTATTTATAAATTTAGGGTTTTCATATCTGTTGATATGAATAGCAGTAAATTAATGGATGAATAATTTACTAACAAAATTATAACATGTTAAACAAAGACTTTTATATGCAATATTGCATATAAAAATTCAATTTTCAAACAATCAAATATTATAAAATAACAACTCAATTAGTTGTTATTTTATAATTAAACAGAAAATAAAAAAGCAACTCGGATTGGGGTTCGAGTTGCTTTTTTAAATAATGCTTATATATGTATTATAACATTTCGCGTAATAAATCCAATATCAAATGACTAACTTTTCTTATTTCTCAATATTTTCAGTCTTACGGAATTGCTCTTTAGCGTTTGGAAAACTATTACAATTACAAAGATCTATTAAATTTTTTCAATAATATACTTCTTAATGAATGATAGAATGTTATACTATTTCATGAGTATAATTGCTTTTACAATTTGTTGAAAATAGATACTCAATAACTTTTGATCATCCGATGCTTTTTTCATAATATAAATTCCTCCTTTTAAAATTTTTTACCATATAATATTTTATATCTATATCTGAATACCTTTATAATACTAAACCCTACTTCGACTTACCATTTCACCTGTAATGGAAAAAGGTTATATTTTTTCTATTTGAAACTAATTTGAAAGGATTTTTTATCAAATGAAAAATACCGTTATTCAAACTAAATCCACTAACATAATTGGAACGGAAAATAGTAATAAAGAAGCAACTACAAATTCTTTACAAGCAATATTAGAAATAAAAGTAAAAGAAGGACAATTCCAGGAATTTATGGATTGTATACAGCTTGAAACAAATATTGAATTTTGTTATAGAGTTACAGGAAAGACTGACTTTATTGCTAAAATCATAATAGCTGATTTGAGAGAATTAGAAGAATTTGTTGATAATTATATTTCTGTGGCTCAAATAGTATCTAATCTTATAATATTCAAAACAAATACTAATTATGATTTGACAGAGAATTAAGGTTATAAGCGACTTTTCCTAATAATAAACACCATAACTAAAAACTACACTCCTAACAATTTGGGTGTAGTTTTTTGACGATATAAATTAAGTTTAGGTCACAACTCAAAAAATAATATAAATACATTACTACACAAAATGCATAGTAAAATGGATCTAATACTCTCATATCTATATAAGGAATTAATGTTGATATTGTTTCATTTGAGAAATCTATTAATAGAGTAGTTGAAATTTAATTGCTTATTTGAATTGGAATTAGGAAATGATATTGACTATTTTAATTATAATTAAAGACGAACTAAAAGAAATGAGTACTGTATAATACAGTACTCATTTCTACATAGTTATTTATACGTTGTTTCGACGTTATAAAATTTACTTCATTAGCTATTCTTTTCATTTAATGTGCTGCTATTAAAATGATTTTGGAGCAATTTCTTGTTGTAAAACTTCTATTTTTTTTCTATGATTTAGTTCGTTAAGATAAATTACCATCATAGTAGCAGCAACAACCGTACCTATCACTCCAAACAGATGGCCTGCATTCATAATCCCAATCCATTGAATAGGTAATGCTAATGATAAAGGTAAAGCAGCTTTGGTAAACTGGAATGCTAGTGTAGATCGACTTGACCAAATAACCGTTTCTTCTTTTGTTTTAATAAAGTCAAACATGACAGTTCTTTGATTGATACGTGAACGATTAAAAACAAAACCAAGCATAAATGAAACGGCAATTGCTAAATACCAGGAATGTACTAATCCTAAAGTAATATCAAAAACAGCAATTAATAGAAAAATTGACCTTGGAATAAATTTTTCAAATTTCCCAACAAGTGTAGCTAATAAAGCCCCTAAACCTGCTGCAGCACTAACAAATCCATACTGCATAGGATCCCAACGATATACATCGTGAAATAAAATTGGTACTAAAAAATTAAATGATGCAAGTTGTATTGTTAAAACAGCAATACCAGTAATTGTAATCCATAATATTTTTGAATTATCTATTGGATTTATTTTTTCAATATGATTTGATACAGGTTTTTTATTTTGCTGAACATCTTTACTTTTTAATAGAGGCATTAGAAGAGGTAAAAATACCCCAATACCTAAAGAGAATGCTAAACCATAAAGTACATTATTAAATCCACCTACATTCATCATAAATCCTGCTATTGCGTTCCCACCAAATGCTCCAATTTGTATTGCAGTTTGTAACATATTTGAAGCCTTTCCTGCTGGAATTTCTCCTGATAATACCATTTGAGACATATAAGTTTCCAAGCTTTGCGTAGATAAAAATAAAATAATAGAAAAAACACCTGCAAAAATATATAAAGTAAAAACATTAATATTTTCACTATTTAAAAGACTTATTATAATCAGAATAATACCAATGCAACGGACACCAGAGAAAATTAACAATGGACTTTTTGTTAACCACATCTTAAGACTTTTCGAATATTTTTGCATAAAGAATGGTAACAAACTCATTAATGTTAATATAATTCCTAAATGAGTAACTGATCCCCCTTTATCCAAAATTGTCCAGGTTAGAGTTACTGTTAACATACCTTCCCCACAAAGAGTCAGCGCCAATAGTACTATAAATATAAATTGAATTGGCATTATACATTCCTTCTTTCTTATATCGGTTGTTTGACCTTAAATTTGTTTTAACTTGTTTAAAGAAAGGGATTTGGAAAATACATAACAAAATTGCACATTGAAAATATTCTGTTATATCCGCCCTAAATACTATTAGATTGCTATTTAAATACTGTAAACAATCCAATCACTCTTATTTGCTTTTTGTTTTTTATAGAAATTTTGGGCAACTATATTATCTTTTGCGGTAACCCATTCCATATATGCATAATTATTGTCTTGGACGTACTTTTTACAAGTATTAAATAACATATCCCCAACACCCAATTTTCTATAATCAGGGATAACAAATAAATCATTTAAAATCATTGCTCTTCCCATACTTAACGTACTGAAAGTGGTATATAAAGTAGCAAATCCTACTGGCTCTTTATTAACCGTACAAACGTAGAATAATCCCAAATCTTTATTTTTTATTATCGTATTTACTAATGTATCTAAAGAACTTTTTTCATGCACAGGTTTTTCATAGAATTCCATATACATTCTAATTAAATTGATAACAGTCTCTCTATCATCATAGGTCGCTTCAAAAATTTCAATATTCTCGAGATTGTTCATAGTCTTTTCTCCCCTTATACTCCAGTAATCATTTTCGCTATTCTCTTACCAATACCAGGAGCCAGCTTTACTCCACCACCACTCCAGCCAGTTGCAACGATTAAGCCTTGTACTTGTGGAAATTGTTCTATCATTCCTCGATTATCTGATGTATATGCATCAAAGCTTCTTCTTCCACCTATAAATAATTTTTTATTTAGATATGGCAATCTATTTTTTGAATTTTGAAGCATTTTTTCAAAGTCATTTGGGTCAATTGACATTTTTTTGTCCGGATCAATATCATACTTATCTACTGGATATCCTACTAGAGAAGTACCTAGATTATCAGGTCTGCCATATAATCCAGTACTATCATCTATAAAAATTGGATGGTCTGTTTGTCCTATTCCATCAAAGAAATGAATTTGAATAATTTTACTTCTTACTGGAATTTTAATGCCTATAGTATCTAATATATTTCCACTCCAGGCTCCAGCTGCAACAACAACATGTTTACAATGTATAGTCCCATAGGAAGTTTTAACACCTACAACACAGTTATTATCCATTAAAATTTCTTTCACTTCGATTCCTTCACAAGCTAATGCACCTTTAGTTCTAGATGTTTCAATCCATGTATTCGTGGCTAACGATGGGCTAATGTACCCTGCTTGTTCCTCGTAAGCCACACAGCTGTTTTTAGGGAAATTTATAAATTTAAATTCTTTCTTTAATACTTCAGGTGAAAGGATACTAATTTTATGTCCAGATTTTTCAAGTTCTCCAATTTGCTTTTCCATTTTTATATGTTGTGTTTCATTTTCAACATATAACATTCCAGTCTGCTTAAATTTAACCTCTTCACTAATACTAAAAAAATCATTTATTCCTTCTTTTGCTATTTCAGTTAGATACGGATCATTATGATAGACCCTTATAAAACCTCCGGATTGGCCTGTTGATCCACTACTAAAGGAATTTTTCTCTAATAAAATTGTATTTGTAATATTTTGCTTGGTTAAATAATACTGTATAGCTGCACCAATAATGCCGCCGCCAATAATAACTACATCAGCTGAATGTTTTATGATAATTCACCTCAACAAAAGATTTATCAATAACTTGTGCAATTATCCAAGAAGCTCCTAAACGATCTCCATTGCTTGAAAATTTAATTGTAGAATTACCTGTTGCTAATTCATTAATTAAGTTTTCTACATTAGATTCAATACATTCTAATAGATACGAAGCTGCAAGAAATGATGTTTCTACATAATCCTCTTTTGCTTTTATGGTAAAAGCATCGTTAGAATAATCTTGGGCTAATTCTATAAATTCATCTACATAAGAATCATCTGAAGCTATAAAAATTCCTTTATACCCTCTCATCCTTAGTTCCCTTAGATAAGTTGCGGAGTTAAAGTGTGTCCCAGCAAAGAATATTGCATCGCTATGCTTATTATTTTCACTATTAAAATCTTCAATTCTAGTAACTTCTTTAAATAAAGAATTTGCACTTTGATACAGTAAATCTGCTAGGCTTTTCCCGTAAAATGTTTCATCAGAAACTGCCGTAATCGTTTGAATATCTTTAGTTTTCAAAAAATTAATAACAGTTTCAGCTTGTACCAAATCATTAGAACAAAACCTAAATACTAATTCCTCGCTATTAAGCGTAACTTCTAAATTAGTTGATGCAGGAACTAAGAATGGAATTTTCGCCTTGGAATAAAACGGTATTGCTTTTAAAGCACATGCACTATTAAAGTGTCCAATTACAGCAACAACCCCTGATTCAATCATTTTTTTAGAAATATCTTTGATGGTATTTGGATCTCCTTTATCATCTTGATAAACCCATTCGATGTTATCAGCATAATTTAGCTTCGCACGATTTACACCCTCAATTAACATTTGTCCGTATACAGACCTAGGACCTGAAAAAGGACCTACTACTCCAATTTTTATTTTCTCTTTCATAATTTGAGCTCCCTATATATTTTTTATTAGGAAATATGAGGAGGTAAGTACTACCTCCTCATATTATCAAATATTCTGAAGATAAAAACTGTCGTTTGTTTTTGAAAAATAATTCTCTTGAAGATCCACTTTCTGTCCAGCAGGCAAAAAGCTTACTTCCTCATCCAACTGCATGTCAACATTAAATCCCAAATCCCCCCATAGCATTTTACCAAATGTAGGCATAATTGGGCTAGAAAATAATGCTAAAATTTTTGCAGTATATAATTCTAGTGCAATAGCAGTATTTCTTCTTTGTTGATTATTCTTTAATACCGTTAAAAATTCTTCTCCTGCCGAGAATTTCTTGGCAATTCTGACTAATTCATTTAATAATCTAACTACCTTTTGCGGTGAAAATGTATTTGGTTCATATGCATTCATAATTTCATTCATAATTCGGTTTACATGTTGATAATACATTAAATAGTTACCTGACAGTGTTTCTAATTCTGGAGCACCATTTGGAAACTCTGCTTTTAACTTGCATTTTAAATCATGTAACCATGATTCCCATTCTTGGTTTAAGTTCGTATCTACAATATGATTAAATTCTTCCATAGTGAAGTTTGTTTCCACTGTTTCCGGTCTACTATAAGATAAATAATACCTTACAACATCATGTGAAGCATTTTCTAATAATTCTTTGCCCCATACAGCATGTCCCCTGCTTGTTGAAAACTTAAGACCCTCTAGTTGATAAAATTCATTTGTTATCATTGTTTTAGGAAGAGTTATATCTTCACTATATGCTAGCCAAATAGCCGGGAAAAGCACTGAATGGAAATAACCATTATCATATCCAAAGAAATTAATGATAGTTGTATCTTGATTATTCCAAAAATCTCTTAACGTATACGAAAGGTTTTTATCCTGAATTAATTCGTTTGTTGCAGATAAATATCCAGGTGCCATTTCAAACCAAACATATATAGTTTGATTTTCATATCCTTCTACCGGAACTGGAATTCCCCAATCAGATACATGCGAAATAGGAATATCAGGCAAATCCTCATCTAGCATTCTCTCACATAATGCCGTTAGATGTGGTCCTATTTTTAATTCTTTGTAGTACTGTTTTAATTGTGTTTTATAATTACTTAATGGGAAAAATAGTTGTTTAATTTTAGATTTCTCTGGTTCGCTGCCACAACATTTACAAGTTGGGTTTAATAAATCTATACACAAATTAGGTCTACCACATTTTTCACAAGCGTTGCCATCTGATAATTCATCACAATGTGGACAATTACCTCTCACATAAGCTTCATAAAGGTGCTTATCGCATTGCTTACAGAATAGAATGTCGACTTCTTTTTCTACTAATTTACCTTCATTCCAAAGTTTTTCAAAAAACTCTTTGACAAACTCAATATGGAATGTTGAAAAATGAGGTTTTACAAAAATATCCGGATTAATTTCTGCTAGTCTTAATGTTTTTTCAATTTCATTAGCAAAATGATCTGCCGTTTCTCTAGGAGATTTTTCTAATTGTCCCGCCTTAAACGGCACATAGCTTTGATGATCATCCGCCCCACTCATATAAAAGACTTCATTTCCTTTAAGTTTTAAATATCTAGTTAAAATGTCAGCTCCTGTATATGGACCAGATAGGTGCCCCACATGTAAATCACCATTAGGCGTTGGTGGTGTGGCCGTTATTAAATATTTCTTTTTACCTGAATCTAACTTCTTGCTATTTTTTTTACTAAAAGCATTTTCCCACCATATGGTGAAGAATATCAAATTTTCATCTGATGTATTTTTCAAACTATGTTCTTCAAATGGTGGAATGAAGATGGCGTCCCCTTGCGTAACAGGTTCTTCTTTTTTACCCACTTTAACTATTCCTTCGCCCTTAAAGATAATAAAAGTTTCAACTTCATGATGTCCATGAATTTTAGAAATTTCTCCAGGTTCTATGATTCCCCACATTGCACCAAATGGTGAATCATACAATTTATTAGAATGCGGAAATAATCGTTGACACATAATATCATATTCATTTGTGAAAATCTGTGGATTTATCTTTTCAATATGCATCTTTAGACCCCCTATATTATGAAACCACGTTTTTAGTTTTTTCTTCTGTTAATGAATTATTTTCTTGTACAGTTTTTAAAATTTCATTTGATCGAATAGATAAATTAGATAATAAAGTGTCACTCAGTCCATGAGTGCTTTCATTTACACCCTGCAAATAAATACCAGGTTTAAATTTATCCGTTGTTTCTAAACGATAATTTCGGGAAACTTCAATATTATCTGAAATGTACGAGTTAAGATTTCTTAATAAAGGATGGTTCTTTTTACTTTCGTACCCAGTAGCAAGAATTACAGCATCAGCTTCAATAACAACTTCTGTATGTTTAACTATGTCTTTGTAATAAACAACCGCTTTATCAGACAGTGTTTCTATCTCCGTTAATTCTAAAAATGGCTTTATTCTAAAACGATCTTCTCCATGAAATTTTTGGTTATATAAAGCTTTATTAATTTGGCTTATTAAACTTCCATCCGCAGCTGCATAATTAGTATCACTGTGGTGTTTTAATAAAGCATCTCGATTTTTTTCTGGTAAAGAATAAATAAAGTCAATCATATTAGCGTCAAATATACGATTAACAAGCTTACTTTCATTTACAGCTTTATATGAGAAAGGTCTCATCGTTGCCGTAATATCTGATTTCGGATAATTATTGATTAGATGGAAAAATAATTCAGCTGAACTTTGTCCAGATCCTACAACTAAAAACTTATGAGCATCATTTTGTTTAAAGTTATTAATTTTGTTTTTAAATTGACTTGAATGAAATACTCTACTATTATTCATTTCAATATTTATTGGCGTTCTTGGTGTTCCACCCGTAGCCAAAACAATATTTTTAGTAATATAGCTCTCTAATTGATTAGTTTTTGTATTTTGCACAATAACTTCTAATAATTCGACAGAATCTTCAGACATAATAGGGTCTACTGAAATTACTGTTCGACTATAATAAACATGTTCTTCTAATTGAGAAGCAACCCAAGACATATAATCATTGTATTCAAGTCGTGACGGATAAAACTCTGAGAGATTAATAAAATCGCTTAGTCTTTCATTTTCATGTAGATAATTTAAAAAGGAGAATTTACTTTTAGGATTTTTTAGAGTTACAAGGTCTTTCAAAAATGAAATTTGAATATTTGTATTATCTAAAAGCATCCCCGGATGCCATTGATAGTGCGTTTTTTCTTCCAGAAAAATTCTTTCCATTGAATTATTTTCTTCTTCAATAGCAGTTGCTAAAGCTAGGTTCGCTGGCCCAAATCCAATTCCAATAACGTCATAGATTTTATTATTCATTTGACTCGTCCTTTTCGTTTTTTTAAAATTCTCGTATATAATTTTTTTTATAGTTTTTTTATATTTTTTATATATTTTTAAAAATAATTCCAGAAAAAGTTTTATTTAGACATAGTAACTTTCTTACTTAAAAGTTCCGTGATAAGTTCAATTGTTGTGTTGACAGTAATATTATCCTTGTCTAATATAGGGTTTATTTCCGTGAACTCTGCAGCTACTAAGTTTGTATTATTTCTTAGCATATCAATTGCCTCTTTTGTATCATCTAAACTTAAACCATGTGGAACTGCCAATCCTCCTCCAGGAGCAAATTCAGGATCTAATGCATCCAAATCAAATGTTAGATGAACTGCATCTGTATTATTATTGAGAATCTTAATTGCCTTTTCCATAATACTTTTTATTCCTTGTTTTCTCACATCTTCTGCTGTAAAAATTGTTACTCCTAAATTTTTGAGAAACTCTTCTTCCCCCGGGTCTAAATCACGAATTCCTATTTGTACGATATTCTTTGGATCAATTTTAGTTTCTTTCTCTAGAAAATCTTTAAATTTTTCGTTACCGTATCCTAAGAGAATTGCTAAAGACATCCCATGAATATTACCAGAAATCGATGTTTCAAATGTATTTGCATCCCCATGAGCATCAAACCAGATTACTCCCAATCGTGGTATTTTTCTAAGAATTCCAGTAACAGTCCCAATTGCAATACTATGATCTCCACCTAAAACTAATGGGAAATGCCCTTTTTCCAATTCGCTCTCAACTGTCGAAGCAATATTTTTACATATATCAATTACTTCATTTGAAAACTCTTGTTTGACAATTCCATAATTTTCATTATTGGTTGAAGGAAGAGAAATGTCCCCTAGATCAACAAAATCAATTCCGATTTCAGTTAATTGTTTCGACATACCGCCATATCTTACAACATATGGTCCAAGGTCAACCCCTCCTATACTAGCTCCGAAGTAAGTAGGTGCTCCCAAAATAGATACTTTTTTATTCATAACATTTTCCACTCCATTTCTATAATACACATTTGATTACTCGGTTTTAAATTGATACTATTAAATACTTTATCGATAAATCTAGCGGTTATATTCCTCATTTAAAACAAGGAATATAACAACCAGATTTACTTAAGTTTTTATGCATGAACCGGAATTTCTAATTCTATATCTAATTGATTATCTAGTACTCTAGCTCTTTGGCGCAATTTTTCTACATCAGATTTATCATTATATGGCGCTCTTAATGAAAGTAAGCCCGTTATATCAAATCCTTTTGGAGCATGATATACTTCAGATCCTACTTTTGCTACAGGATAGTAAGCTTTATACTCTGGCTGTTCAGCAACAATTCCCAATTCATTTTTCTTTATAATTCCAGATCTATATACAAATTTAATACAAGTACAAGATTTTGGTGTTGTAGATCTAGTTAAGAAGAATTCCATAATATCCCCTTTACAATCTAATAAACCAAGAATATTAACGGCTACTAAATCAATTCCATGTACATCACGTATATTACGATAAACATGCCCGCCACTGATTCTAGTACTAAATTCTACAACTTTAAAATTCCCTTGCGTATCTCGGCGTAGTTCTACATTAAATAAACTGTTTTCAATAGCTAATTTTCCACATATTTCTTTAGCAATATTAACAACTATGTCTTCATCTACACCAACATACGGTAAAGTGTATTCATCTTCCTCGAAATATGGGCCCATCATTTTATTTTTATTGTGAATTCCACCAAGGTAAAATTCTCCATTTAAAATGACTCCATCAACTGTAATTTCTTCACCAGTCAGAAATTCTTCTACTAATGCCACACATTGTTGTGTTTGGTTAAAGTAGAATCCTTTATTTGTTTTAGAAAGATTAATAATTTTTTCTAATGAATTATTCAATTCTTCTAAATTGTTAACTAAATATACAGATTCACTGCTAGCAGCCATAGTAGGCTTAATAATTACAGGGAAAGGAATATTTTCTATTTCTTTCTCTGCATCCTCTATAGAATTAACTTTTGCAAATTTAGGACTAGCAATAGAATTCTTTAACATAAATTCTCTCTGCTTTGATTTATCACGAGATGTCGTAGCAGCTTCAACAGATAATGCTTTATTCCCAAAGCGTTCATTAATTTTAGCAGTTAAGACAATATCAGTTTCTTGCCAAGTGACAAAAAAGCTAATTCCTATATCTTTTCCTTTTGTAAAAATATAATTTTCAGCATCTATTTCAGAAGCCTCTTCAAGTACAATTACTTCTTTAAAGCGCGCATCCATTGTTTTACTTGGTACACTCGTAAACAAGTAAAGTTCATCAGATATTCTTCCTGCAGTTTCAATATGATCACCATGAATGCTATAACCTTTTCTCATGATGATTCCAATTTTTTTATTTTTCATATGTAATCTCCTTTTCTTCTCTGTATATCTTGATATCACGTTGTAATCGTATACTAAAACTTTTAATTGTTCAATAGATTAGAAATATTTAGAAATATTTTACCGTAAATATATTTTTATGTAAAAAAATACTAAAAATTACCAAATTAAAAGTCATACAACTAGATATTTTTACTTAAGAAAAACAAACAAGAATTCATTAAAACGCCGTAAAGTTTACCTTTTTTAAACATTAATTTACTATTTTTAACGTTTATGTTTTTTTCTATTGATTATTATTTATTGAAAAAATTTATTTTTCTTTAATGGAATTACATACTTGCCTATAATTAGTTGTTGTCTAATTTAAACAAACTTGATAAAAAGATATTTATTTTTACCTTTCTTATTATGCAATTATCGTTGTAATTAAAAATCTTTTTCGCAAGAGTATTCAGCAGGTGCAAAGAAAACTAGTACCGTGAGATCTTCTTCAATAGTATGAAATCTATGTTTCATGTTAGCCTTTACATAAATAATAGAACCAGGTTCCACAAAAATATTTTCACTCTCTACTTCAAGTTGTGCTCTGCCATTGATAATATAATATACTTCATCTTCTGTATGTGGTTGTTGCATATCTAAAGATCCTGCTTTCAATTCATAAATTCCCATACTTAGATCTGTTTCATGCAAAAATTCATAATAATTTTTGTCTATATTTCTTTTTTCTCTTAAAATCTGTGTAAGTTGATAATTTTTCATTTGCTATCCTCCTAATGTTATAAAATTCTAGAATCAATTAACTTATTTAACTTAATAAAAGGAATATATCAGGCATAATCTAAATTCCTTTACATGTGTCTAAAGAATTAATTAAAGATATATGAACTGACAGCATAACAAAAAGAGATAGAAATAGTCCTATCTCTTTTCTACATAAAGGCCATGCTTAAAGATTATCCTTTCATTTCAAATTTAATTTTAATAGGGGAAATCTTAATATTCAATCTCTAAAATATTTTCTCAATATGTATAATTTAATCTTTAATTTATACTATAGTTAACTCTATTTTTAACACGTTATCCAAATATATGGTGTTTTCTCACTCTTATGAAGGATATTAATTCAAGGATCACACCGAGATTAATTTATTACCATAATTGTAAATAAGTTCTAGAATGAACTATCTATTTTTCCTTACATATAATACTTCTTATCAAAGATTGCGCTTTGTATAACAAAGTACTAGATAATATCTTCTTGTTTTAATTTACCTTTAACCTTTTATTATAATCCGTAAAATAAAGAAGCAATGTATGTACTAATAACATACCTAACAATCTTAATTATAAGCATTCTTGTGAACTATAAACATCAAAGAGGAAGCTATATGCATAGTAGTAGTAGTATAAATACCCTGAAACAAGGGGATTCATTCGGTTTTGTTAAGATTAATTCGGCGGCTATTAAAAATAAAAATTAACCAAAGTAAATACTACCGAGTATTGGGTAGTTCATATAACCATTCCGTAAAATCTATAGAAATTGAAAGGAGATAAATACATATGAAAAAAATGAATTTCATTAGATCACTTATACTTATATTCATAGTTATAGCTCTAGGAGCATGCAAAGATGAAAAACTCAACAATTCACTTGATTGGGATGTGCAGAAGTTCTCATTTACAGATCAAAATGGGAAGCAATTTGGATCAGCTGAGTTACAAGATAAAATTTGGGTAGCTGATTTCTTCTTTACAAGTTGCCAAACAGTTTGTCCACCTATGACAGCCAATATGGCAAAACTCCAGAGAATGTTGAATACGGACGGGATTAAAGATGTAGAATTTGTATCATTTAGTGTGGATCCTGAAGTAGACACACCAGAAAAAATAACAGAATTTATGAAGGCCTATGAAATGGATGGAAGTAGGACTCATTTCCTCACGGGATATAAAAGAACAGATATTGAAAAGTTTGCTAAAGAAAACTTCCAATCACTTGTAACTAAACCAGAAAATGATACACAAGTTATACATGGTACAAGTTTTTATCTGATTGACAAAAATGGAAAAGTTCTAAAAAAATATTCAGGTGTCGAAAATACTCCTTATGACGAAATTGTTCAAGACATTAAAAAAATTCGATAAAAAAATTCTATTAATTCAATATGTAGAGGCAAGTGAAAGTTTATTTTCATTTTTTAAATATTTACAACAAAATTTGTAATTACTTTCTCAATATATACTCTTGTTGATTATGGCTTTAATTTTAAGAATCAGCAAGAATCTAAGCAAAATAAAAATATAATAGTTATCCTTTTTTTTACTCCTTGTGCTAAAGATAAGATCGTGTTCGCCGATCTTATCTTTTTACCTTACCTTGTATACTTTTGATACAAAAAAGAATCCTTATATAATAAGAATTCTGGAACTAAAAATTTTTAATAATTTAGGAGAATATTTGTTTGTAGACTACTTGCTGTCCGTGGGCTACTGTTTTATTTTAGAACCGAATCGTGGAGATTGCGTGTTTATATACAAGCTGTTGCTTCCCTTCAAATTCTATTAAAATAGAAAAAGTATCATATCCTCTTATTATTCCTATTATATGTGACCCTTTTAACAGAATTAACATGATATCCTTTCTCTTTTGAAACGCTTCTTGTAACAATTGTTCCTGCAAAAACAACCTGTTCTTACCTCTATCCTTTTGAAATGCTTGTAATTTCGTTTCCAACAAGTTCTACCCCTATTCTTCTCATACCGTTACTTTGTATTGTTCTAGTTCAGCTAGCAGTTGTTTTACACCCTCTGGACTCAGAGGCAGCTTTCCACCTGCCAGTTTTACATTCCTTGCAGATATTTCTCCCGTGATAGGACAAGTACCATGCGATGTATATTTTTGTAGAATAATCACATTTTCTTCTACAAAAATTTCTAGCGTATCTCTTGTATCCACTTATAAAGTTTTGTTTGTTTCTTTTGGTATCACAATTTGTCCAATATTATCTACTTTTCGTAAAATACCTGTTTCTTTCATAGGAATGCCCTCCTCTTTTACAAGTACAATATCTCACATTTCATGTGACCATTTTCAGTATTTTAAAACTATATTGTGACTTTCCCCATAAAGTTGCTGCTAAAAGAAGCATAACTTTACCGTGGATTTATTATTAACCCATAAGCTTGCCGTGAATGTTGAAATAAGACAAATGAAAATACCTATTATTAGCTTCAGGCATTACATCTTACTATTTCATTCATTAGAACTTATATTAGTCATTTAAAATAAGGATTGATTAACAATCCTGTTTTTGCATTTTTGTAATTTCAGGAGATAATTTGCTTAGTTTTCAAATGGTAAGTTGTACATAAAACAGCTACTGTAATGAAAGTAGCTGTTTTATGTACAATTTATCTTCTATGCATTTGTAATAACGTTATCGTTAAATTTTCTAAGTTCCTATCATTTTTTATTTCTTCTATGACTTTTCCTTCCTTCATAAAGATTATCCGATCACCAATTTCAGCAGCTACATCCATCATATGTGTGGAGAAAATGATCATGGTACCATCTCTTTTTAAAGTCTTTAATATAGTTAAAAACTCATCTACCCAATACGGATCCAGGCCGTTTGTTGGTTCGTCTAATATCAAAATTTTAGGGTTACCAAGATACGCCTGCCCAAATAATAGCCTCTGTCTCATCCCTTTAGATAGTCTATGTAATCGTTCATTTTTTTTCTCATTTAAGCCTATTGATTCAATAACTGCCTGTACTTTGTCTTTTCCTATATTTCGAAAAGCAGCATAAAAGAATAAAAATTCTTGAACTGTCATATCTTGCTGTGCATGAAAATCATCTGGCATATAACCTATGTCACTCAAATACTGTTTTCTATCTTTCTGTAACTCTATATTCCCTAATTGAACAGTACCAGTTGTCGTTGTTGTAATTCCAGCGATTATATCAAGGAGCGTACTTTTCCCAGCTCCATTCCCACCACATAATACGATACACTCTCCTTGTTTACTTTGAAGTGAGATTGGAGATAATGCTATTTTCTTTTTATATCTTTTACAAACTTCTTTGAGGTTTAATACTGTCATTTTTTTCTTCTCCTCTCCATTTGCCACCCCGCCATAAACAAGAACACAGTTGTGTAGATAATGCAGTATATTAGTAGAATCCAAATAACAGCTTTACTTTGAAAAATTATGACCAACTGATCATATACTTGCCCAAATATTGCTCCACCACCTAGTTGAATTACAAATATAATTCGAAGAAATTCTGCTGGGTTGCAAAACAATAATATTTTTATTAATGGTGCAATCATTGAATATGGAACAAAATTAAGAACACTAATTAAAGCCGTTGGCCACATCATAATAAGAAAGAACCAAACTACGATACTTATGGCTAAAGCTTGCCATCTTGTTATAGAAAAAGAACCGATTGTTATTCCCAGTAATAAAAATAAAAAAATTAATAAAACAGAGAAGATATACGTTGCTACCACCCAAAACATATCAAAATTACTACCGTTTACTAAACCAATTATTATACTTACTCCAAAACTTATTGAAAAAATAGCTGTTTGCCCTATAAATTGGCCAATAGTTTTACCTATTACATATGAGGTACTCTTTAAAGGATACGTACATAAAAGTCTCCATTTCCCATTTTCCACCTCACCTGCAATAGAGAATGCTCCTATAATTAACATAAGTAAAGGTACAATATATAAAATAAGATTTACCATTGTCCCCGTTACATTAGTATAGCCTGCTAAAGCCGGGGTATTTCTTTCCATAACAAATATTAAAGAAAATATAGTTATCCAAAGAAACAAAAACATGTATGCAAGTTTACCCCTTACTGCACTACGCCATTCTGAATGTAATATATTCCACATAGCTATTCACCTCTCTAATGAAAAAGACAACCATAGTTGGCTGTCTTTTTCTCACTAATTTTTCATAGTATTAATCACTTATTAGTGAGAATGTCCACTACCATGATCTTTCTTTTCTTTTCCCATCATCTCTTTATTCATTTCCCATTTATGTTCTGCTAGTTCTTTAGAAGAAAGGATTTTCCCAGTATGTTTTTCTACAAAGCTGTCCGCATCTTTCTTTTCTTTAAAAGAAATTACATTATAAGCCATTGGTGTCTTAATTGATTTATCATATACATATGTAGCTTTATCCACTGCAACCCAATCTTTTGTAGTGTAATCTCTTACAAATTTCTCTTGTGTTTTTTCATTTTTATGTTCATCCATCCACTTATACATACAACCAATATCATCAAACTTTAGAGCTTTTCCATTTTCTAAAATAACCTCAGTTGCAAATTGATTATCCATTACTGCCATATTACACACATCACACTTATCATTTTTTTCATTAATAGCAACTGGTTTAGTTTCTTTCTTACCGCACCCTACTACGGCGAATACCATACATAAACAAATAGTAAATAACATATACTTAACTCTCATCAATTTTTCCTCCCTAAAATGAACAATATACTTCCCATTAGTAACAAACTTACACTTACAATCAAAATGTTATACTGAAACGCAACCTCCTCACCTTTTTGCGTAATACCTTTTGGTTCCATTCTAGATTCTTTGTCTACCAATAAAGATTGATCTGGAATTTTTATGAAACTTTGTAAAATACGCATCCCTGGTGATTGAAAGAACAACTGATATTCTGGAATATCTTGTGTTAACAAAAGAAAATAGGCATCTGCTTTATATGGAATGTTACTAATACCTGAACCGTCTATATCTACTTTTAAAGAAGCATCCCAATAATTTTTATAGATATTATTTTCTCTGCTTTGTGTAGCTTGTGATTCATTAACATTCCCTATCATTACATTTTGAGTAAATTCATTTTCACGGGTATCTTTAAATTGTAATCCGATAAAATTATGAAAAATTGAATTACTCATAATAGTATTATGCTTTGCCTTTTCTACATAAATACCTACTCTATTATTAGCAATCTCATTTTGTAAAATGTTTGTTTTTATTGCATCATAAAGTAATATACCTTGTGCATGAACATTACTTTTATTGTCAATAAAGCGATTTCCTACTACAGATGTTTCCTTTGTTCCCATAATCATAGCACCCGTTGTATTTTCTTTTGATAAATTTTTTTCAACAACAGTTCTATCAGAATACATAAGATGAATGCCATAACGAGACTGCCAGATTGTATTTTCCCTTATTGTATTATTGTCGCTTTGTTCTAAATAAATACCATCACGGACATTTCGGATTTTGATATTCTCTATCAGATTACGATTAGATTTCCATAAATCAATTCCATTAGCCCGTTTTTGTCCAACGATTGTACTGTTCTCAACTTTTATATTCCTAGCATCTTCTAGCTTAATCCCCATGTATGATGCGTGAATTTCCAATCCATTGATATAGTGTTTATCTCCCGATACTAATATTGCTGGCTGATCTGTATTATCATTACATTGTTCTATTTTCAAATCTTTGAGGATAATGTTTTCCTTATTTATTGTAATGACAGGATCTTTACCACAAGAGATTATTTTAGTATTTTTATCTCCTTGTATTGTAATCGGTTTCAATATTTTGATTGTTTCATTATAAACTCTACTCTCTAATGTAATTGTTTCATAAGGGGAAGCCGCGTCAATTTTTGATTGTAATGTAGACTCCGCATAAATACTTACTCCTGGAAAACAAAAAACTAAAAATAACAGAAGAGGAGAACAAAGCTTTTTCATATACAGTTCCCTTCTCTCAAAGCTATTAGCTATCACTATAGATGAGAATATCAATAATTTGTGTGAAATTTGTGAAAAATAAACGTAGTTTTTGTGATACATATAAAATTATATAAGAGTGACGTGGTTTGCGTTTACCCACCCACACACAAGAAGTGCATAATATAAATAGGGGTACCACTCCATGCCCTTCAAGATTAGATTTTGAAGTACCCCAAAACAAAAATTTTATCTCGCCACAATTGTCTCGGAGAATTCAGTTCATTTTTTCGTTTTGGGGTATTCGCTTTTCTTGGTTTGATGGTGATAAAGTTGTACCCATAAATCTAAACTACTTATCACATCCGAAAATCCAAATAAAAGGAATAAAAAATACTAACACGTTTAACATTATTCCGATTTTTGCCCAAATATTTTTATTTTCTATATATGATAAAACAGCTAGGATACATCCAATCACACAAAGAAATGTTGTTGAAAAAATCGAAGCTCCAAATAATGAAGTTATTATGATTCTGTATTTAACATTAATAAGACATATCATTAATAAAATAGGTATTAAAATTGATATGCTTATATTTATACTACTTTTTTTCATCATAATATCCCTTTCTAAAATAGCATATGAAGAGAGCGCAAATCGAAGGTTCTTTATAAGGTTACGGCCAGCATTCCGGAAAAACCCCACAAGTGAAATAAGAAATAAAAAGTCAATTTTATTTCTACATAAACTAGATTTTTCTAAACAAACATGTCTATTATCACATGCTATTACTTTGATATAAACATTTAAATGGAGACGGAATATTCCAACAACAATCACCTTTAACAATTTTAAAAATATAAATCATAAATATATGGTCTTCTTACATATATAATATAGAGCTTGTCTTATTAAATATTTAGTTATGTAAGAAGGGAGAATTCCCCTTGAAAAAAGTATTATTATTTGGAGACCCTGGTATAGATGATTCTTTGGCAATAATATACGGTTTATTGCATCCTGAAATTGAAATTGTCGGAATTGTTACAAGTTACGGAAATGTTACAAAAGAACAAACGACTCGAAATGCTGTTTACTTATTACAATTAGCTGGAAGAACAGATATCCCTGTTATAAGTGGTGCCTCTTTACCATTTCTTAATGGTTTCACTGCTTATTATCCAGAAATACATGGTGCAGAAGGACTTGGACCTATCCAACCACCAGAAAGTGTAGCATCAATTCCTATTCATAATTTTAGTCTAATTCTGTCAATTGTTGAAAAATATAAGGAAGAATTAACAATCGTTGATGTAGGTAGATCCACTTCTCTTGCAATCGCTTTAAACCTTTGGAAAGAAACAATGCAAAGCATAAAAGAAATATACATAATGTCGGGGGTATTTCTTCAACCAGGAAACGTCTCACCTGTAGCTGAAGCAAATGCATATGGTGATCCAGTTTCAACCCGGTTTGTAATTAATCAATCTAAAAATTTAACAATAATTCCTTTAAACGTAACAAATGCAGCTATTTTACTTCCAAATGAAGCGGAATATATTGCAGAACACACTACTACCCCATTTAAATCATTAATTAAACCAATTTATGATTATTATTTTAATGCCTACAAAAAATTAAACCCTAGTATTAAAGGCGCTCCTTTACATGATGTTGTTGCGATGAGTGCAATTGTCAATCCAGATTTTCTTCAATACATGTATCGAAAAGTAGAGATTGATTTAGAATCTTTAAGGGGACAGACTGTCGCAGATTTTCGACCAGGTGCAAAAGCTGAGGGAACTAGAATTGGATTAAAATTAAATCAAAAACAGTTTATTAAGAATTTCATGGAAATTATGATAGATAGAGGAACAAATTAGAAAATGAATTTACCCATTCGTATGTAAAGCAGGATGACATAATAAATTTTCTTTAAATAGTATACAATATACCTAAAAGGAGTATGTATGCATTTTTGTGTAGGATTTTTAAGATACTTAGTACTTACAATTGGGTGGATTTTTTTATTAATGATGTGGTATGCTATATTCTTTTTGTAAAACTCTACTATTTTATTCATACTATTCAAGAATCCTAAGAGACACAAAATGTGTCTCTTTTTTATGCACAACTAATTGGCCACCATTCAAAAAAAAATGACACAGTTGAACTTAATTTGAACACATATCAATCAATTTCTTGATATGAAGGAAAATAATTAATATTTACCGAAATCATTTTACATGCTGAAAATAAAAGGAAGTATATATCATTTGGTCTAAAAATTATTTTGAAATGTAAAGGAGTGAGATTAAATGAGTATACATGAAGTTTTGATATCTAGAGCTAATACAGCTGTAGTAATGAAATCAGGAAATGATTCAACGGCTTTCATTGGGGGGAATCCTTTTAAAACAATTAATGGCGCCATAACAGCAATTAATGCAATAAGTGCCACTGGAATAACGATTTTTGTGTTTCCTGGAATCTACGATGAGACAGTAGTCATTCCAAATGGAAATTCATTAAGAGGGATTAGCTTGTTAACTGTAACGATTCGTCAACAGAATGTAACCTTGAATACAACTGTGTTAACAATGGGTGAAAATACAAGAGTTGAAGATATTACTGTACTATTAACTTCAATTAATCATGTCAATTTAACAGGGGTTGCTTTTCCGGGTACCACATCATTAACAGCTAGATTACGAAACGCAGTTGTAACAGTAGATAATTCAACTGCATCAACAAGCGGAACTTCCAATGTTTATGGTATTCATTCTTTTGGAACAGGAACTCCGGATGAAAGTATAAGTACAGTAAGAGCTTCCACAATAACGACTAGATCAATTGGTCTTGGAAATAAAAGAACATTATTAGTTAACACGAATCCACATAACTTTCATTGTCGTGATATTAATTTAATTACTACTAGTTCAGGTGGATCTGGATCATATATTGGTGCAGAAGTTAATCGGGCTGGAGCACAATTAAGTTTACGTTTAGCATCTATTCAAGGTCCTACTGCGGATATATCTCAAACTGCCGGAACTTTGGTTTTAAGTTCAACAAATCTTCAAAACTCAAATGCTAACAATTTTGGTTTTTCTACAATTTCACAACCTACATTCCTTGTTTGGGCAGATCCTGGTAGTTTACCAAATAGTGCGACTCGTTTTTATCGACCTGGGACGGCTGCCGTTTCAACTACAGAAGCCTTTCTACGATTAGGCCAAAAAGCAGTAATAAAATCTTTAGCAATTCAGGCCTTAACTGGACCTGGAGGTACAAACACGGTCACTTTGACAATTCGAAAAAATGGTATAGATACACCTCTTACTGTTTCACTAACTGGTACTCAAACTTCCAATATAAATAATGATATTTCGGTGACATTTCTAGTAGGTGATCGTATTTCACTAAAAGTAACGACAGGAGGTGCAAATGCTACAACAGATACTGTAGCTCAAGTTGAAATTTTTTAATATACATAGACCCTTAGCGTACAAGAAAAACGTGAAAAAGACATTGTTGTTGCAAAATTGTATTCTTCTTATCTTAAACAGAAGAAGAAAAGCGTGAACAATATATTTATCGAGTTATGAGGTTTACATTCTCATTTAATGAATGTTTATAAAGTCATAGCGAAAATCATTCCTGATTACGCAGTAAAAAAAGACCTGAAGTTATATATCAGGTCCTTTTCAGGTCTTACTCTATACCAACTGCATCATAAGCTTTCGCTACAGCTTGTACTTCTTTTGAATTTTTACCATATAAATCTTCTGTGGCTTGAAGTGCAGCTTGGCGCATCATTTTAAAATCAGATTTTGCTGTTAAATATTTTGTAAGAGCACGATAGTAAATTTTTTCTGTAGCTTCGCGGCCAACGCCATTTACTTCCACACCGTAATGCCAGCCACCTTCCGACAATAAATATGCTGCTTTATTATTGATACTACTGTTAATATGAACACCGCCATTATCATATGGTCCAGGATAATATTTTCTATAATGATCTGGATAACCTTGAGTGGGTTCTAATGGATTGGGAATAGATGCAGGATGACTTAAGGATCGCATCGCATCCCCTGCTATATCTGGTGTATAAATATCTTCTCCCGCCTCCCAATCATCACGGTCTACCATCGCACCGAAAATATCCGAAAATGACTCGTTTAATGCACCAGACTCATCTTGATACTCTAAATTTGCTGTATGCTCTGTTACAGCATGTGTTAACTCATGGGCAACTACATCTAAGCTCGCTGAAAATGGAATAAACAGTTTTCCATCACCATCACCATACGCCATATACACACCGTTCCAACTAGCATTATTCCAGTTTTCTCCTACGTGAACAACAGAACGTAACTTCGCTCCTTTGTTATCATAGGAATTACGATTAAATGTTTTCTTATAATAGTCATATACTTTTTCTGCATTTGCATGTGCATCAACACCTGCTTTATCTTCAAAGAACTTGGATCTACTTTCAATTTCATAACCTGTATATCCCAGTCCTTTTGATGTTGAATCATAGGATTGTTTCAACAAATTTCTCCAATCAAACGTATAAACACCGTTTCCACGTTTACCATCAAATAAATGGAATGCACCTGTTTTTTCATTTTGAACAATTTCAAATGATTGTCTGTTTCCTAAAACACCATATCCAAAACCAGTAATATGATCGACCGCATTATATTTATTGATCACATTGCCATTTGTTGCATCTATAAAATAATGCCAGTAGCCTGGTGCTGGTTTTGAAACAGAGGCTTTTACAAGATAGGAAAGATAATATTGTCCATCTTTTTCATATACATATAAATCTTTCTTCATACCATCATAGTTATCTACTTTTCCAATCTCTTTCTCAATACCAGCTTTCGCAATATTTACAGCATCATCTTCTGAAATGCTTGCAGTTGATGGGATATTTTTATTTTCTAAATTCGGTATAACTTGTCCAAAAAATGCTTTCACATTATTATTTTTATCAAGTGCTACTGTTTGATCAGATCCATATACAGGAACACCATTATATTTTTCAATAAGCTTCACATGCGTTGTTTCTGCTTCTGTGTCTTTTTCTTCTTTAACGATTTCAAAATGTTTCTCCATATTTCCTGCTAATTTAAACATGTCTTTTTTACTCTTTAAATACTCGAACACAGTCTCTTTTTTATCTAGTCCTTCTGGTGCTTTCCACTCTTCCCCAATATAAGATGGTGTTTGAAATTCTTGGTTGTATTGAATCTTTTGCTCTGCTGCATATGTACGTGACGTTCCTAATGTCGCAAATGCACCTAAAGCCATAGATACAGCTAATGTTGAAGATAAAATCACCTTTTTCAAAATACCACTTCCCATCCCATTTTTTAACACTTTTACACAATTCTAGATATAATAGTAAATCGCCTCCTGTTTGAAATTATATAAAAACAAAACAGAAAATTCAGATAAAAAACTTATAAACATTTCATGGTCATGCAAAAGACGTAAAATCATATGAGAACCAACTATTTGTACGGTATGGTCACAGTACCGTAGCCCACAAACCTATATAGTCTGTTGTGAGAGTGGTGATGGAACACCGCAGTCTTACACGTCAGCGATACTAGAAATAGACTTCGCCTTTGGTAGCAAGAATCCCACTGGCGTTAGTCAGCTTGTGCCTTTAGCCGTGGGAGTGTCAAAAAACGCTAAGTTGAATACAACAAAATTCTTGCAAATCTATAAAAATTAAAATTAGTGGTTCAGTTGCAAAGTTTACTAAATGAGTCTACACTCCATCGCTATCTGATGAGTATGCTATATTTGAAAAAGACCCCAATATACTTGTGACCATGTAAAAAAGCACCCTGTAAACAGGGTGCTTCATTTCTACCTAATGACTAATATTAGCAGTTGGGTATAAAGTTGTTCCTCCAATTGAAACTTTTATTTCATTTGTTAATGGAACATTTTGTTCATTAATAATTGTTCTCCACCATTCCCATGCAAGACCTGTACATTCTCTCGCTACGACTTTTACATTTTTTGAATTCGGTGGAAGCGGTATTACTGTAGAGTAATGAGCCGTTTTATCTTGGTTGTTTCCTTCCCAAGTTTTATGTGTTAATACTTCTTTCCCATTTTGATCATATGAAAATTCATCCCAAGATACATCAAATTGAGCAACATATGCACCGTAATGATCAAGCGTCATTTTCGCACTTGAATATTCTGTAGTTGTAGTCTCAATATAATCTGTATTGTTATGAACAGCAGCAGTTGCGTTATCTTTTAAGAAAGTGCTTGTATATGAAATTGGGTATGCTGGATTTTTAGAACTTAATTCTGCATTATCTTTAATAATATTTCGGATTTCATTAAAATCTTTTGTAACAACTTTGTTATGCTCTTTTGCATCTCCGCCTAATACTACAGCGGTAAAGGTACTTTCTTCAAAAATATCTTTGTACTGTCCACTTGCTTCAACGCCTTGACCCTTAATTAGAGCTTTAAAAGCAGATTGTACATCTTTACTTTTTGATGATGTTTCTAATTTTACATAAACGGTTCTACCATAGGCTACATTTGACACCATAACAGGCGGAGCCGTATTACTTACCCCTTTACGAGTCAACTCATCAAACGTAACACTGTTATCAAAAAGATCAGATGGATTGTTAGGTAGTTCAGCACTTACGGTATAAAATATTTGCTTATATGCCGCAACCATCACTTTTTTCTCTCCATTTGCAACGGCATTAAAGTCAATGTTTAGGCTGTTATCAAGATATTTAGCGTTGACATTAAGGGCACTTGCGATTTGTGATTTACTATACACCATAGATTCTGTATACTGCATTCTTGCAGGTAACGAATGTGTTGATGCATACTTCTCATTCCAAGTAGATACTAAATCATCTACTGCTCCAGACACATTACCATATGTCGGATTTTGGACAGATATCGTATTTTCTTTTCTCATTCCAGGTAAGTCTATACTAATATTTATAGGTTTTCTCTTAGCCACTAATAAACTAGGTTGATTATCGGTAAAAGCTTTATTTGCAAGTTGTACTGCTCCTGGATACGTACGATTAGCCACAGAATCAATAATTGAAATATCCACAGGTGAAGTTGTAAGTGATTTCTTCTCACGTTCCACTACTACAAATTTACCATTTGAATTTGTACTTTCTTTCGGAACAAAACTCTCTACTTTATCCCCATTTACTGCTAAAATATCTCTACTATCATACTTTAAATTTGCTATACCAGTATCAATGCCAATAGCTTGTTTGGGTGCATTAGCTGAATTACTTTTAGATGTTTCCGCTAATGAAATAGATGAATAATTAATAGTGCAAAAGCCGATTATTAAACTTGCTAGTAATTTTTTTCCTTTTGTATTTCTTGTAGTCTTCATAAAAATCAACTTCTTCCTTTTTTCGTATTAAGGTATAATAATTATTTATAAATAATTGCTAAATAGTGAATTTACATAAATGCTTTTAAAAGTTCTTGAATTAATGGGAGTACTCCACCTATAAATTTTAAAATTATCATATTATTTCCGCCCCTTTTGTTGTTGCTAAGATGTGATTTATCTTTATACTCTCATTATAGTAAGCGCTTACAATTCTATCAACACATTTTTATATGTAATATTGCATATTAATAGTGTTAAAGGAACTTTACTCACACAAATGATCTGTATATCAATTCATCTTTGATATACAGATCATTTGTATGATAATTTTTATAAATAATTGCTAAATAGTGAATTTACATAAATGCTTTTAGAAGTTCTTGAACTAATGGGATTGCTCCACCGATAAATTTTAAAACTGCCATTGCGATTTCCATATTATTTCCTCCTCTTTTGTTAGTACTAGGATGTGATTAATCTTTATACCCCTATTATAGTAAGCGTTTACATTTGTAGCAATACTGTATGCAATATTGCATATTTATACGTTTAGACAAAAATTAGACCTCTATTAGTCATTCTTTAATGGTACCATAGCAAGGTGAGAGTCTTTAAGGGTTCTTCTTAATAGGAGGAAATATGGAAAGAGTACAAGAGATTTACAGTAATCTAAAATTTAAGAGTTGGGTTAAACAGGTATTAGCTGTAGGCGGAATGGTAGGGTTCTGCTACTTTGTGTTATATGTTTTCTGTTTCTTATTTGATATGTGAAAATTATACAACTACACTAATGGAGTCTTGCCTAAAGAAGTAAGGCTCTCTTGTTGTACTTGAGATGAATAAACTGCATACAATACTTCTTAGGTTCGTCAAATTACTCTGTATGGTGCCTTGTTCCTCTATGTTCTAGAACTAGTAACTCCTATCATTGAAAGTAAATAGACTTCCATTTAAAAGCTTCCGTTTATATTGAAAACATAATTGTATTGATAAAAAATGTATTTTTACTAGATACATATTAAAAAGACAAGCATAAGTTATATTACATTTTGGTAAACTCTTTTTGTATACATTCATCCCTATATAACCATATAAATATAATATATTAAAAATAATTTAAATGCAAGAATACTAGTAGTGGAACCGCCAGCATTTCGGGAAAAAAACACGCTAAGCAAAAAATATAATAAGCTGCCCATATGGACAGCTCATTTACATAATTATCGTTATTGGAAGTGCACGTGTTGAATTATCCCCATTCAGCTTCCTTCCACTTAAAATCATTGCATTTCCTAATACTTTTTTGTTCAATACAAGTTTTGGTAATTCCATTTCTTCAGTAAGCTTGTAGCTATTTAATTCAGATACACCCTGTTTCTTTAAGACATTTAAGAGTTCTTTTTCATCTCCAAATATTTTTTCATCCATAAACAAATCTAAGAAAACAAATTTACCACCAGGTTTTAACACTCTTAATGCCTCTTTAATTACTTCAGTTTTATTTTCTCTATCTTTTACTTCATGAAATGTTAGACAGCTTACAATTGTATCAAATTCATTATCAGTAAAAGGGAGTTCTGCAGCACTTGCTTTTAGAAAATCAATTCTATCAGAGACTCCTTCTATTTTAGCATTCTGTTGGCATTGGGATTTGGAATATTCCCAATTTCCCCCCCAATAATCAACCCCAGTTAGAAAGGACTTAGGAAAGGTCTTTGCCAGTTTAATAATTAGTGAACCGCTACCCGTTCCTATATCTAGTATTTTTCCTTTTCCATCCCAATTCACCTTGGTAACAATTAAATTATGTATTTTTGACTGATAATTACCCCCAAATGCTGCAAATTGGTAAACTGAATAAGAAAGTATAAATGCTATATAAATAAAAGGCAACGCAAAAATACCTGACAGGACTCGCAGATATAAATTAACAGGTAATAATGTTATCAAGAGAAGAATGAGTGAAATAACTAAAAAAATAATTAGTTTGTAAATTCGTATCCAAGTTTTATATTTAGCTTTTGTTTTCAACATACCGACCATCCTTAAATAACCTATCTTTTGTTTGTTGTAATTATATAGCAAATCAATAATTGTGTCCTATAGTTTAAATACATTACTTCATAAGCTGGATCTTATTTAACATTAATATCCAATTATTTTAGGGGAGATCCTCCATAATTTGGTCCGATTATTGAACAATTATCACATGCATATGATATACAAATCCAGTTAACGTAACGCATTATTATTGTTAGTAAAAAAAGCCGGATTCTCACTCTCACAAGGAATCTAGCTTTTTCTATGGCTCTATGCATTTTTTATACATTCTTATCCTGGCGCGGTTTTAGGGCTCTTGTTTATTACTGAATTATCCGCAAAATTGTATGAAATCTTGCATATTCTTAGTTAGCATGGTCTTTTTCCGAGATGCTGTCGAGACCGAGACCCTTTTAATGTATAAAGAAAAGACCCCCTAAGGTGCCTTCCTCCGACTTGAACCACTTTAATTTTAATAATATGGTTCTGATTTTAAAAACTACAGGGATTTTTTCGGAGGCTTTGTAAGTAGTTTTTAAGAAATTATGAGTGCTTTTTTTTATTTTGGTTTTCAAAATAGTTTTCTTTAATGATTTTTATAAGATATTCTTTTTCTGTTAGTTCAAATATAAATAATGCTTTTTTCATGATATCAGCAACATCTTCTTCATTATGTTGTTTTAATCTTAATAAATTCCAACCTTTTCCATAGTAGAGTTCACCTAATAGGTATAAAGTATTTAGATTAATAGCTAATTTGATACCTATATCATTGTATTTTATTGCCTCTTCATGTTGATTTGTATGGCCTAAAATTTTTGCTAAATTAAAAATGATTTTTAATTTAATTTCTTTATCTCTAGGAAAATCTAACTTATTAAAATTAGTTAAACATCTTCGTAATATATTAATACTTTTTTCATATTCTTTGTTTTCCGCATGAAATATAGCCATTGTCTGCATAATCTCTATTTCTCTTTCTGATAAACAATCAATATTGGTTAAAGTTAGTTTTAATGCATAATTTAAAAGATTTAAAGCAATTTTTGTTGATTTATTCACCATAAATATAACAATTGCTTCATGCCATAGTAGAAATTGTTTATCTTCTGTTGATTGGAAATTATTTTGGTTTTTCTCTTGTTTTACTATTTCATAAAGTTCTTTATATTGTTTTTGCTTTGTACAATCTCTCATTACATATTTTACGTTTTCTACATATTTTAATTTTTTGTTTTGAGTTAGTGCAAATATACTATTTGGATCAATACCAAGTCTATCTGATAATTGGTATAACAATATGCTAGATGGATAAATCATACCTTTTTCGATCTTACTAATTTGACTTTGTGAACATATTCCATGACATAATTCGGATTGTGATATATTTTTTTTAATTCGAAGTTCTTTAATGGTAATACCCAAATCGTTAAATTCCATCTTTTCACCTACTATTTAGCACTTTATTAGTATAAGAATATTCTCCACCCTTAATGTAATGTAAAATTAATATAGTTGCAATTATTGGTTAATTAATAGTGCATATATTAGTCTATGTTTTTCGGTACTCGTAATTGCAGTAATGATTTTTGTTATTATGTGTAGCTTTTGAATAAAGTTTGATTAAATTAACTTACTAAACCTTGATAAAAAACAAATAGAAAAAGCGTGCTTTGAAAAAAGATTGATCAAAACACGCTTTTTCTATATTCAATTGAATCATCCTTTTATCAAAAAGTTTGATAATTTTTGTGATCCTTATTCCATTAAAGCGCCCGATTCTTGAATAACTTAAGATTGATATAAATTCAATCATTTAAAAATCTATAGGACTCTAATATTTAATAGTCTTGTTTTAGAGACCATACCAGCACTTTCTAACGTTTGTTTCGAGGGAGCGTTATAATACCAACAACCGCAAATCGGATTTAGATTATTGTCATAACACCATTCCTTTAAATGATGTATTATCGTTCTGCCTATTCCTTTTTTTCTGTATTGTTCATTTGTAAACATGCCCATATTTCCATATCTGTCGAGTAACTTACTTGTTTCTATAATCCCTATTCCAAGCAGAATACTTCCTTTGGTGTAGGTGAATATTTCCCTATTTTCAATACGTTCCTCCACTTTTCCAATGAAATCCTGACATACCTCAGTTATTTTTGGAGCATCGCTAGGAACCGCAGCTCTGAGTTCCCCATCTTTAAATAATTTTTCCTTTGGAATTTCCACTTTGTTATCTTGGAAAAAGTAAGCTTGTTTTTCAATCTTATAATCATGATCTAATACCAAACTTAAAAAAAGTTCGTCGCATGTTGGAACCAATATTGACTGAATTGAATACTCACTAAGAACATTGTTAAAAATCTCTTGGGATTCATTATAGTATGATAAATCTAAATAAAATTGTGTTAGGGACTGATTACTATGAATGGCATAATAACCTGCAACTTCAGAATTGTAATTGATTGTATAAAATACGGAATTGAGAATGTGCTCCTCTAAAACGGAATCAATAGGAGAACTTAATGTACTAACATATCTTTGGATTAATTCCCCAATATCACTTTGCTTACATTCTTTAAAATAAAAACCCATGTTTAGACACCTCATGTTTTTGTTGATCTCATTAGTACTCATGTAATATATCTTATTACCCATAAAATAAAGAGAATCTATCCAATAAATCATCTAGAAGTATTATTGAGAAATTCTATTTAAGTATCGTGAAATCCTTCTCTAACCTCCGAGTTAGTTGTACAATCTTACTTTACAACCTGGCCCTTTAGTTGAGTAACTTTATTGCTACTCAACAATTCCAATTTTTTGTTTGGTAGGTTCGTTTGTTTCTTATACAAATGAGGCGTCAACAGAATTTACATATAATAATCCACTTTATTTTTGGAAAGGATTTTTCTTTATTCAAATAATACCGCTTTTCGTGCTATTTGTGGCTTTGATATGGTGGTTTATCCATAAGGGTAAAGAAAAAATCGACACATAGAACTTTAAAATGACTTCCGCTAACGTAAATGATATAAATAAGCTGTCCATATGGACAGCTTATTGTATTTTTTGCTTAGCTTGTTTTTTTCTAAAATGCTGGCGGCACCCCTTCTAATAATTAGAAGACCTTCTGTGTAAAAATTATATAGTTATTATGCACTTCTACGTTTGATAAATAATACTGTTCCAAGAGCTAATAATAAAAAGCCAGCTCCCATTGAGATCCACATGGATATACCTCCACCTGTAACTGGTAATATCCCTGATTTTGATGTTTTTTCTGCTTTAAGTTGTTCTGATGCTGGAGTACCTTTATCTGGATGTGGCTGTTCAGGTTTAGGTTGTTCAGGTTTTACTTCTTTAAATTTCACTGTTTGTCCCACATCTTCAATGTCAGAGTGAATTGCTACTAAAGTATCATCTTGATACAGTTCTTCAAATACTACTACTTCTTTACCTTGTAGTTCAGAAGCATTAAATGTGAGGTCTAGTGTGATAGAACCATTTTTCTCTTTTGCAGCAAACTTAGATTCCGCTGTTACTTCTTTACCACCAACTAGTAATGATTTATTTGTTGCTTTATCCATTAGTTTACCTTTTACAACGTACTCTTTACCCACGATTAGGTCTTTGTATTCAACTTTATCTTGGATCGTTACAGATTCATTTGCATCTAATTCTTTAGATCCGTCAGCTTTGTTTGTAGCTGTTGTTTTAATTGAAGGTTCTACAAATCGAACTTTTTGACCTTCATCGTTAATATCTGAATGAGTTGCAATTATTTGATTTTCATGAAGTAAGTCTTCAAACACTACTACGTCTCTTCCTTGTTGTTCTCTACCATCGAAAGTGAAGTCTAATGTTACAAAACCATTCTTTTCTTTTGCAGTAAACGTAGTCTCCGCTGTTACTTCTTTACCATCAATTAATAATGATTTGTTAGTAGCTTTGTTCATTAGTTTACCTTTTACAGTATATTCTTTACCAACAACTAAGTTTGTGTACTCAACTTTATCTTGGATAGTGAGAGATTCGTTTGCATGAATCTCTTTAGATCCGTCAGCTTTGTTAGTAGCTGTTGTTTTCACAGAAGGCTTAACAAACTTCACTGTTTGGTCTTTATCCTCAATATCAGCATGTGTTGTAACAATTTTTCCGTTTTTCAGTAACTCTTCGAATACTACTACTTCTTTTTCTTCTAAACCAGTTGCATCAAATGTGAAGTCTAATGTAATAGAACCATTTGCTTCTTTTGGTGTAAACTTAGTTTCAGCTGTTACTTCTTTACCATTTACAACTAATGGTTTATTAGTTTCTTTATCCATTAATTTACCTTTTAAAGTGTACTCTTTACCTACTTGTAGGTCTTTGTATTCCACTTTATCTTGGATTGTTACAGACTTAGAAGTGTGCATTTCTTTTGTACCAGCGGTTTTATCAGTAGCTGTTGTTTTTACTGATGGAATCTTTTCATCTTTGACAATATGTTTAATGATTTGACCATTTTCTTTGATCTCAAAAGAGAACGTTTCTTCATTCAATACATAACCTTTTGGTGCAACAGTTTCTTTATATGTGTATTTACCAAATGGAAGCTTCTCAAATTTTGCGATACCATCGGCATTTGTTTTTCCTTTTACAACTTCTTTTCCTTCTTCAGTGAAAATTGTAAACTCCGCATTTGGAAGTTTATTATTTCCGTCTGCAACATCAACTTTTGTGATCTCTAGGCCACCTGTAACACCTTGGTTTTTCACTTCAAAAGTAAGTGTTTTATTACGTTCTTTAACTTCAAATGGATATTTTGTAATGTTTAATATGTATCCATCAAGGGCTTTGCTTTCTTGGAAGTAATACTTTCCAAAAGTAAGTCCATCTACTTTTGCAATACCATCTTTATTTGTTATTCCTTTTGTAACTGCTTTACCATCTTCTTTAAATACTGTAAATTCAACGCCTGGAAGAATTTTTCCGTTATCACTTAACTTCTTAATTTCAATGTTACCTTTAATACTTTCATTTTTTACTTCAATTGTTGCTATTTCACCTGTCTTAACTTCGATTGTTTGAGCATTATCGCCTAGTACATGACCTTCTGGTGCTTTTACTTCTTTTACTGTGTAAGTACCAATGGGTAGATTAGATAATGTTGCAACTCCATCTTTATCAGTAGTAATTGTTCCTACTTTTTCATTATTTGAATTAGAAACTTCAAATACAGCGCCTAAAAGAGCTTCATTATTTTCACCTGTTTTTTTGATTTTCAAAGTTCCTATTGATTTCCAATTAACAATTAAATCACTGCTTACTTTTTCTTCTCCACGCTCAAGAAGTACTGTTGTATTTTGAATTGTGTCGGTTCCTTTATAGGCAATTGCTTGGGGTTTACTTAAATGTGCAATTACTTTCAAAATTAATTTTCCTGAATTTGTATTCTTAGGAATTTGAATTCGGAATTTCTCACCTATATTTAACTGATCCTTTACTTCTCCATTTTCATTCACAATCTTAATACCTTGTGGTGCATTATTTGTTTGGACTTTAAAAATACCTTGTGTAGCATTAGTTTCTACAGTATATAAACCTGTTTCAAAGAAGTCTCCTTTTAATTCTGCATTTTGTTCCTCTGTCGGTACTACATTCATGTAGAATTCTTGTGTGTCTTGACTTTTTGTCGACTTTGTAACGATGTTATATACTGCTTGTAGTGTATCGACATCATGAAATGATAAATCATACATTGACACTTGACCTAAAACATGCCATATAGCTAATTGTGTAGCGTAGTGAGCTTTCTCCCAATTAGATACTTTTAATTCAGAAGGACTTTTTTGTGGATAACCATTTAATAACACACGATAAACGATGTCATTTGTTTTACTCATCTCTGGTAAATCTTCACCGTTAGGTGATTTTAATCCATAAGTAAGACAGTAAGCAATTTTACCATTAGCTGTTTTTATTAACTCTGTTTGAATTAATTTGTTAAGTGATTTACTGCGACTCCAATTCATTTCATACTTTTCATGTGTCATAACTTCTGCGTTAGCCTTCGGTAACATTAAGTTAAAGAAAAGAGATATTACAGAAAGTAAAGCTAGAATCCTAATTACATATTTTTTCCTCATATTTGCAACCTCCTGTTTATTTTCCATCATAAAACAAATAATAACTTTTTTTGCTAACATTATACAAAAATATCCAATTACCTCTGAGTTTCATAGAAATCATTATTGAGAAAATATTCGTAAAAACAAGAAGTATCTCTATCGTTAGAGATACTTCTTGCTTTTTGGAAGAATCCAAATCGAATTCTTTCAAAATTCACTTCTATAGACGATTATAAAATGCGCTTAAAGTTGTAAAATTTAATTTTTTTATCAGATGTTGATAAGCGTATATCTTCGTTAAAATGTGTGCGGTAGGTCATATAGGGGCATCACCCCTTTCCTAATAGAGGCCTCCCCTCATGCCTCCTTACAGGGAGAATGATAAGACGTTTTTTATTAACCCAATTACCGAGCTCTCAAATGTTTTAAATAGTTACAATACATGTATTGCTTCAATAACATATGATCATTCTTAAGAATGTCGTTGAAATGTACCAATAGATGTTAGTGCAGCAAAATAAATTGTGCTATGATGTGAGCAAATATAAAGCTATCTAACGGAGGGATTCATATGCCGCATGTTGTGTTTCGTGGAATTACTACTGAACAATTAAAACACATAAGCAAGCCATTAGTAGAAGAGCTCGCAGAGATTTGTGAGTGTGGTACGGATAATTTTACGTTGGAACTACCAAGTTCTACGTTTGTATTCAATGGAGAAAAAATAGAAGCGTTTCCTCTTATTGAAGTGAAATGGTTCGAGCGTGGACAGGAAATTCGTGATCGATTTGCCAAGGCCATTACTACATATGTAATGGATTTTGGAATTCCAGAAGTAGAGGTTGTATTTACGGTTTTCACAGAATCAGCGTATTATATTAACGGGAAGCATTGTGCAAGTTAGAGCTATTTGAAAGATTTTAATTTTAAAACCTAAAACAAGCATAACCCCGTTCTAAATTTAGGACGGGGTTAAAATATAGTCGTTTAATTTTCGATATAAGATACTTCACTGTACTCAAAAAATATAACAATAAAGTCGTTTAAAAATGTAATGTTTGTCCAACAATAGCGCCCTTTTATTGAACAATTGTTTGAAATTTTATTGTTTAAAATTAATTAAAGATAGGTGTTCTCTAAGATAATCCTAAGTATATATAATATTGTAAGTCGGTTTGACAACTCCACTAGAGTACTGTTTCATGTCCACTAACTTTAAGTTAAGACGTGGCTTTACGCTTCCGAATAGAGAAATACCTTCACCAACTATAATTGGGTTAACCTTCAGCACCAATTGATCAATGAGTTTATGTTTAATCAACGACCCAGCTAATTCTCCGCCTCCACATAGCCAAATTTTACCCTTCCCTTGCTGCTTGAAATTCTTAATAAATCCTATAGCATCACCTTTGATAAGCTCGACCTCTTCGTTTGACTCAAACTGCATGGAGTTTGAAAATATGTAATGTTTTATGCCCTTATAGCCAGGTTCACCTGGTTTAGCACCGAATTGAAATCCAAACTCATATGTTTTTCCACCCATCAATACGGCATCGTATTGATAAATATCTGATAAAAAGTCGGGGACATGATCCCCATCAAATAAAAAGCTAGAATTATTAATATTTCCATCTATCATACCTTGATCTGCAATAAAGTTATCTAGTGAAACTGCAACATGATAAATCAATTCAGCCATTCAGTTATCCCTCCAGGAAAATGAATTACCTAATTAATTCTCTAAAACTGGTTTCATTTCCTTTTCTTATTAATCAACCTGTCTCTGTTAACTCAATAAGCTTTATTCCATTAAATGGCCCAATTCTTGAATAGCATGACCGGCGTTTTTCAAACAACTTTATTATGTTTTAAACGACTTTATTGTAAATTAAACAACTTTATTATCTCTGGACAGCTACTCCATATTAAAGATGCATTTTACTCTTAACAGGGTGAATTCCAGCTCTTCTCAAAGTACCCGAAAAAGCTAACTTTTTATCTTTTTTCAGATAGGAAGTTAGCTTTTTCGTTTTGGGATGTAATAATAAATATTTTTATTTAATATTTATTATATATTAATTAAATGATTTTTATAGTATATATTTTAGTTGTCTGTTATTTGTTTTAATTCATTTACTTATATTATTTTTTGAGCGCCCCAGTGATGGGGCCTTTTTTTATAATTGTGTTAAAGTGAAACACCTCAGGGATAAGGAGGGATTTCATAACTCGGAAAATGGTTATTAGTGTTTAATGAGATAAAGTTCAGGATATTGCTTCTTAATTTCTTCTAAATGATTTTTGTTTATTCCTTTTAAATTTTGATCGAAGAAGCTAGTTACTAGTTTATTAATGAGTGTATAATTTGCGGCTACATCTTCGTCTGGTTCGTTAATAATAGGTGAAAATGCTGCTAAATCTGTAAAACTAGTATGATTTGCTTTTGGAATTACCACTGTGTACACGCCTGGTTTTTCAATATTTTTATTTCTTAAATAGGATATTTCCAATAATTCATTTTGGATTCCTGTTGCCTTTTGATTCTCGGCTTCTTTCATATAATGAATCGTAGCCTCAGCATTCATCAACATGAATGGTTTCTGAGGACCGTCTTTAGGCATTGGATCAACATACAATCCACCATCCATATCAATTGCAGCTTTAATACGCGTATCCTTTACTAACATTTATGCGGAAGTTGCTCCGCCAAAAGAGTGACCGAACATTCCAATTTTGTCATAGTTAATTAAGTCTGCGATAGTTTTAAAACTTTCATCGAAATTCCCTTCTATTACTTTGTTTAAAACAAAAGTAGTATCCTGTTCCCATTTTTGAACTATGGTATTTAAGGCAGTAGGTGTATATTCAATTGGTATAGAGTCTACACGGTTTCCGTTAGGGAAAATCGTTGTTGCTGCATATCCTGTGAAGTTAAGAGCAATGATTACATAACCTTGACTATCTAGTTCTTCTAATTGGAATGTATTTTGTTGACCATATAATCCCATCCCATGGCCGAATAAAAAAAGTGGAATTTTTCTTTATCTTAAAGTGGCTTAGCATCTTGATAAGAATGTGTTTTTGTCAGCCCTAAATGTGTCGTTACGATATACGGAGCACCAACTAAATGAACTTTGTTCCTATAAATCTTAGTATACGAATAATATCTTAACTTATTAGTAATTACTCACGCTCCTATAATACCCTTAAATAAACAAGTGTTTCAATGTGAAATTTTTCTAGAATTCTCACTTTTATTTTTGATCTGTATTCTCTACATTTCCCCACCACTTAACAAGTCTAATTGTCATTTAGTTTTCTTTATAATCTGATTCTATGATATACTCATAATGAGTCGGGGAATCACTCTCCCCTCTATGTACTTATATTTTATCTATTCATTTTGGCGTTTAGTCCTTTAAAGCTAAGCGTCCTTTTTCTTTTTTTCCCTATAATTCTGCATCTCGTACTACCCTATTTGCTAATCTTCTCAAAACAAACAATACAGTATCTATTTAGCGGATCAATTCAACATAAGATTAAATGTAGACTATTAATTAGGTATTTAGTTTTTTATTAAACATTATGGTACGTGAAATTTTATATTTCCCTTATTAAAAAAAGCCCCTTGAAAGGAGCATTTATTTTACAAGATACTGTTCTACTTCTTTTAGTAATAATTCTGCACCTTCTGGACTTAATGTTATCTTACCATTTGCTAATGCTATGTTATGAGTTGACACTTCTCCTGTTAATGCACAAACACCACCAGGCTGATACTTCTGTAAAACAATGTCTTCCCCTTCTACAAAAATCTCTAATGGTGATTTTTCTTTAATACCAAGCGTATTTCTAAGTTCTTTTGGAATTACTACACGCCCTAATTCATCTACTTTTCTAGTTACTCCGGTTGCTTTCATCTAGCATCTTTCCCCATTTCATTATCAATTTGTACCCAAGCTATTCTTGACTATTGTAACAGGATTTTGCCATACATGAAAAACATAAAGATCCAAAAACTAACGATCATAACAAGGAATTCTCTAAACCTTGCCGAAAGGAAATAAGTTCTTCTTAGGGGTACACATAAATTGCGTTTTTTAAACAACTTTATTATCATAAGTACAATCGTAATTATAGTTGCTGCATTAGATTTATTACTCAATTTTGATTCCATAGAAAATGGTACTCAGAGTGGAGCACCTAAGTATATGGAGTGGTACAGCGCAGTAGGGCTTATGATGACATTAGTATGGTTATACTTAGAGATCCTTCGTTTGGTTTCTTACATTATGAAAAACAAAGACTAGAAAACATCCTGCATGGTTCAAACATGCAGGATGTTTTTTATATCTCGTATTTTCAATATGGTCAGTAAAAATTGTATGATGACAATCTACCAAAAATCCATCCCATACCTATCAACTTTCAGTTTACCTCTGTAATTTATCTTCAATCTCCATTTTGAAAGTTCTATATCTTTCCGAAATTTTTTCACAACTAAAGGAAAAATAAAAAGATCCTTAACAATTTGTTAAGGACTGCGGAATAAAACCGCCATTTGGGTTGCAACCCAATCAGTTTGCAGAAAATAAATTGCAATTATGATAGCAATTGTATTCCCAAAAGCAATGTTTCAAATGGATTTTAACACACCTGTAACTGTATTGGTATCAACAAAATGTGGTTTGGATTACAAATAGTGGTTTTGAGTAGTAGAAAGACACTGTAACCCCGAATAGTCAATAAAATAAAAGAAGTCAGTTCCCTACATTAACGGGTACTGACTTTTTTACTTTATTTTAATTTCCCTTCTTTTTAGTGGATGGTGTTTGTGCCTCTATTAAAGGTTCTAGTGGTGGCTCAAGCTTAACTTCAATTTTATCCATTTGGTATATTTTTTCTTATTCCCCTTTTTCGAGGGATGGGCAAAAACATCCAAAATGGATTCCTTTTGCTTTTTATCGTTTTCCGACAGAAGACTCCTTCCTCAAAAATGTGAAGGTGTGAAGCACCAATTTTAGGTGGGAGATGAATGTCGGTTGGCATAAGCCAACATGTTTGCTATCATTTACTTGTACAGATTGCTCTTCGAAAACTGAAGATATGAGGTTGGTTGCAGAAAAACGTTGCAACCGTAAAATCTTCAACGTTCTATCGCCCCACGCTTGCCGAAGTTGCGAAAACCAAGCTAAAGTAGGGAGTGTGGTGAGTCAACGTACAAGATACTTATGTTTTCACCGTAGGGACTACGGGTAGAGCCTGCTAAGATAACTGGTGGATACATCGGTGTTCACAGGAATCTCCCACTTCAAACAGTCCGTAAGGACGTTAAGTGGTGAGTAGTTCAATCTAAATCTACAGTTAGCCTCCTATATTTATCTCTTTTTCTATTAATCATACTAAAAAGTGACGCAGAATACATATTCTACGTCACTTTATGTAAGGGAGATCTAGACCCTTCGAACAGGTCTTTTCTTGGTCCAGAACTTTTAACAGCGGTTACCATGTCATGTATCTTAGTATTTAGGAACTTCTAATATACTCTTTTTCTTCCCATCATATACAATGGCTGTTTTTGCTTTTATATTCTCATTATTATATATAAAATCTTGGTTTGAAAAATTTACAATCACTTTCATGTTTTTTCCGAATGTCGTACTTTGAACTTGCCGATCTTCAGACAATACTTCAAAATTTGTCATTGGTTTTGTTACAGCTTTCTCATGAAATGGAGACCATACTTTCAAATAAGAGGTAATAAGGGATTTACTTTTCTCCCATTCATTTTTATCTATATGATATAAAGGTGGAACATTATACAACATTTCAGATAACATTCTGTTTCCTATCTCATCCTTAATTCTAAAACTCCCCCATCCCCATTGGTGTGTAGTAATAATTGAATCATTATATACAAGTTTATATAAGGGAACTGAATATACAGGATTATTATAAATGTTTTTATAAATAGGCTTAATAGGTATGGTTTTTCCATTCAGTTCTGGAATAGCACCATTTGGTGAAGTGAATTTATATCCTCCTACATAGTATGGGCTCTGTTTATCTTTCATATCAGAGTCGGGCCAAATACCAGGTGTTTCTATTCCATGCGCAAAGGCAATTATATTACTAGCAAAGTCATTCCCACCTTCTGATCCGACTACCATATGTTTTTCTTCGCTAATATATTTCATTCTTTGCAATCTCGCTTTTACATCTTGCTCCTGGGTAGTAATGTGATTTGGGGAATAATCATCATAAATTTCGCCTGTAGCATCGCAATCGACAAACCAAGAATTAAACGGTATATTATTGTGTAAAATATCATCTACACGTTCTTTCACACTTGGTAATGATAAAGTTGGATTTAACTTTCTTCCTTTTCCTGCGAATCCTCCTATTTTTTCTCCTTTTTCATTCGATATTGTAGCATTTTCATATAAATTTTTATCTTTAAAGGAAGCCGTATTCCACTCTCTACTTCCAACTTCATGAATCGAGTGGTATGAATCATACGGTCCGATTAAATACCCCATTCTATTTGCTTCTTCTACCATTTGGGGATTCATTAATCCATTAGCCCAATTAGATAAACCTATCCATGCTTTTTTAACATTCGATTTCTTCATATCAACTAAAACATCTGTTGTTTCTTTCTGTTCCCATCTACTTACTTCATCCACTGCCTCTGTTAACTTACTCTTAATTAATCCTTTGTTCAGTGTATATAGTTCTTGTTCACTTAAGTTTTGGATTCCTTTTTTCGACAATTCATTTATTACAATATCCGGATTATTAAAAATATCTTTATTATAAAGTTGTTCTAATTTTAATACTTGATTTATCGCATTAACTATTACTTTTTGCTGGCTTTTATCGATAGCTTTTTGATTCTTTATATCTTGCATAACAGTTTCAAAATCTTTTGAGCCATCTTCCGTATTTTCTTGTAACAACTGTGCAATCCAATTTGTAAATGTCTCATCCATTTTTTGTGTGAATTTATCCCACTTGATATTTTCTACTGAAATCCCACTGTGGTCCCAAAAATAAATATGAGGAGCACCATATAATTTTTTAATGTTCGGATTTGTTTTTGCTTTTTCTTCTAGTGTCTTAAATTCTCCCTGTTCTTTTATATAATTTTTATAAATATTTGCCATCGAGACAGGGTTTTTATCAGTTAGATACAATCTGAATCCATATTCTTTATTCTTATTAATAGAAGGATATTGATGTGTAAAACTAAACTGTATATCGGAATCAGCAGTGAAATGAATATTATCATTATACATATTGTCAGCTATATACATAATGGAATATTTAGATTTATTCAATGCAAAGAATCTCATAGAAAAACTTTCTATAAATGAAAAGTCTTGATCTTTTAAAAACTGTTTCCAGTCTGAATCATTACTAGGTATGTTTTTTCCTTCCCATAATGGTAACGTATAGCTGTCTGCACTTACTTTAGGCCATGTAAATTCATTAGCTCCTTCAGGCTTAGTAGATTTTAACTTAATATTTAAATACGACTCTTTCTTTTCAATCTTCACATCTATTTGGTCATCTGGATAACTCCATGATATACACTCACCTTTTTTTATTAGATTTGCTATTTTTTTTTTTTGTAGTGGTAAGGAAGCATTTTCTCTTACACCATCTTTTTCCACGAAAATTTCACTGGTTTCAGGATTCACATCAAAAGTAAAATTTTTGTATTGAGAAACTACGTTTTGCCCCTTTGTTGTAATATCCTTTTGTTGCGCATAACTCAGAGAGGGTAATGTAAAACATATTGAACTCATCAAAATTGGAATTACTAGCTTGTTTATTTTTTTATTCATACTTATAAACCTCCTTTTTTGTATTTCTAACATACAAATACATTGTGACAGGAATGTGACAATGTATTTTATTATTATTTAGCTTCATGATGAGTGGCTCAAAAAAGGACGAATTCTTGCCGTGATCCTATTTCTTATAAATAACTTTAAATTAATATCTACATAATAATTAATTAGTAAAAATATAAGTATGAGTAAATAAAGAAGAATGATGCATTCTTAGAGAAAAACAAATAATTAAATTCAGGATTAATTAACTATAAGAAAATGAATTTCATGTTATTAAGAACTATAATTCTTGGATATACGTAAAGAACTGGCATACAAAAGAAGACCCCTTACTGTTGTTTTGAAATAAAGTATGATTAAAATGCATGGGTTAATTTTTTTGAGCTATTTATTTTTGTCTTCGGATAATACTAAAGAAACTGCAAATCGTTAACCACGTTCAATTGTTTTTCCACCTTCAACCCCTTCTAAACATAGTCTTATCGCTCGTATTTTTTCTTTTGAAGAAAATTTAGCCATAAAAAAGTGCACCTCCGATTGTTAGACTGTGTCTAACAATCGGGATGCATTTCAACGCCAACTCTTCAACCAATTTTCTCACAAACTGATTAGAACATCTGCTTTTGGTTTTACAGGGTCTACTATTTGTATCATTTATCCTTTCCGTGTAATATGTCCTTTTTCGTTAGCTTCGTAGGTATCATAGCCGCGAACATCATGTTCAACGTCAAACGTTTTGTTTTTAGCAATTGAACCATCTTTTTGTCCATAGTACTTCCAATATCCATAATTAGGGAAATTGTACTCGATTGGACCAGTGAATATGCCTGTCTGCGCTTCTCCAGAACTCTTGAAGTAATAAGTTTTCCCATCTACCGTTTGCCATCCTGTTTGCATTTCGCCTTTATCATTAAAATAGTATATTTTATCGTTTATTTGTTGAATCCCTGTTATATTAGCTTGTCCTTCATTGTTAAAATAATATTTTTTTCCATCAATGGTTTCATGACCATTGAAAGTAAAGTGGAAGCCATCTTTGAAATGATAACTTTTCCCATCAATCATCTTCCAACCTGAATAGTCATAGCCATCCTCTAAGCTATAATATGTGATTGCAGGCTTCTGGCTAGAAGGTCCACCATAGGGATCAGATATAGCGTGATCCCTCTTTTCACTGACTCCCATCTTTGCAAAAGAACCGTTTCCTTCAAATAGTAACGTTTTCTTGAAATCTCCGTCAAGATTAACAAGACTACGATCAGTTACTGGTTCCCCATTCAGATTCGAAGCCCTCTCCAGTACACCTTTGTCGGAAAAGTAGAGAATGACATTTTGATCTTCTAGACGCAGTTCATTTTTAGTTACCGCAAAATCTTTAAAATAGTACACTTTCCCTTCTATTTCTTGCAGACCTTGTTTAACAAACGCTCCAGAAGCATCTGAATATTCCTCACCATTCCAGGCTGATCGTTGCAGAACGCCAGAATCATTGAAGTGATAGCCCTTACCATCAATGCGTGCATCAGATGTATTTGGTAACGCCATCTGGTTAGACTTCGGATTAAAGTAGTACGTATTCCCACCAATTTCCTGCCATCCCTTCAAGAGAATTCCGTCAGAACCTGCAAAATAATGTGAGTCACCTCGTTTTATCCAATTATTTGTTATCAATTTTCCAGAAGCGTCGTATGCAGTCCATAGCGAGGTATCGTTTTTATCATGTTCGAACTTTGCTCCGTCATTTGTTTGTTTCTCCTGTTCTTTACCAGGATACCAGTCTATTAACCAGTCGTTCACTTCATTATTGGTTTTTGTAGGGAAAGTAATTTCAGATCTGAAACTAAAATCAGTAGCGAACCCATGAATGTTTAGATTGCCAGCCAAACTTACTCCATTCTTGTTTACCAAGCGGAATTGAACTTTATTATCGACAACGGAATTTCCGTCGATTTTGACAAGTTCAAACACGTTATCATCACCAAGTGAATCGGAATACTGAAGCTTGTTCCCTTCTTTACCTGAAAGATATTGCGAACCTGTTTTTACCAATACTTTATTTGTTCCTTTTTTATAAGGGATAATTTGATAAGATTTACCATGATTTAGTTCACTAAATGGTAGTTTAATAGATGTCTCTAAGGATTTTGTAGTGTCCCCAAATATATCATTTTTCCGTTTATTAAAATCTGCAAGGGCTGCAGCGTTATTCGTAGCATAATTAGAAAGAACTTCTCTGCCTACTGGCTGTGAAGTCAATCTTACTAGCCTTTCTTCTTCATTTGATATACGATCAATTTGTTGTTGTTCAGTCACCGCCCTCACGCCATTCTTTAGATGAGTGTTGTAACCTCTTTTTTCATAAAAATAATCAAGAAGTTCGAGATTTATACTAGATTTTTTTTCTACGTATATGTCGATAGCTTGATTAAGCGCAACCCCAGTTTTTCCTTCGTCCAATTGAGCTTGTGTAATATAAAGCAGATTGTGTCCTGCAGGTGAGTCTGCATAGGGCTGCAGATCTACAATCGTACCGGCTTCTGTAATCTTAACTTGTTGTCCTGATTTTAAGGTTTTGATTTCACTTGTCCCATCTGGATAGAGTATTTTAATCGCTCTAGTGAAGTTGGAATCCATTTTAGTATGATATACAGAAATATGAAATTCACCGGATTTGAAAGTTGGAGCTACATAAGATATATTCTCTGCATATCGACCGGTATAATCAGCCCAGTCAGGGCGGCTGGACTCTATTTTTAACCCAACCGTATCTAAAATATTGGCAAGTATACCTGCTCCTGTAATACCCACATCCAGCACCGTAGCAGCACCTAATGCTTGTGGTTTGTACTCACCGACAGGAGCTAAAGAGAAAAGAATGCCTGCCGCTGCTGCTACAGGTATTAATTTTTTTCCAATTCTAATAGTTTGAAATGTTTTTTTCATGTTGTTTACCTTCCTTAATAGAATTTAGTTTAGTTTTCTTACTACTGTTCCTCACTCGCTACTTGTACTTTTTAATAACGGCTTATAGAAAATAAATATCAGTAAGTTCATCTTAATTTAAAACTCTTACATTTCTCTCTCAAAAATGTTACAAAAGTCTTTCATACATCTATTACTTTTATTTTATGTATATAAATGAGGCCAAACATTTAGGCCGTGGTTCGTAATTGTTGTAGTTCATTGTACGCTGAAAAGGCGGAGTCTACTTGAAGACTCCGCCTTTGTTTGTATAGGGTATGAATAGTTTCGATTCCTCTTTATCGTACGTAAAGCATGGCAAGCTTCTGTTGCAAAGTTTCTTAGCATCAAACTAGACGAGGAATTTATGACTAACTATTAGGGGTCACCATATCAAAAAAAGAAAATTGTACGTTAAGGAAAAGGTATTATTAAGGTAAATTAAAAAAGTGTAGATAAAAGGTTCTACACTTTTTTATGTAAATAGAAATAAAACAACACGCCATCAACTGTATTTTGTACCCCATACTCTGCTTCATGAAGTTCTAAAATGTTTTTTGAAATGGCAAGGCCAAGACCTGTTCCACCCTGTGAGCGTAGACGTGCTGTATCAACTCGATAAAAACGATCCCAAATTTTATCTAATTGATCTTCTTCAATATGAGCACCTTTATTTTCGATGCAAACTTTTACACGATTTGCTTCATCTATTGTAGAAATAATAATATCCTCTTTTTCTGGCGTATAACGAATAGCATTCGTGATAAAGTTTGTGATTACTTGTTCCATACGACGATGATTTGCGATGACTTCAATTGCAGCAAGATGTGTGTGAACATATAATTGCTTTTTTGTTATCTCCATAGATAATTGTTCACAGATATGCTGAATGGCTTGGTCTATATAAAAAACATCCATCTGCATTTTATACGTACCAGATTCAAATTTTGCCAACTCAAGCATATCCACAATCAACACATCCATCTTATCCACTTCTTTTTCCATTGCCTTAAAGTAATACTCTTTCTTATGACTTGCAACACCATCTTTTAAAATAGAAATACAACTTTTCATAATACTTAGAGGTGTCTTTAACTCATGTGATACCCCTGAAATAAACTCTTTTCTTGTATTTTCTAATTTTTTTTCTTTCTCTATATCTAGTTGCAATTGCTCAATATGTGAATGTAATGTATTTGAAAGTAAATTAATATTTTGAGATAAATCACCAATTTCATCTTTTGACATGACTGGAACCCTTTCCGAGAAATCTAAGTTTGCAATTTTCTTGGTTGTCTTGTTTATTTGTAATAAGGGCCTTGCAATCTTTTTTGAATAGTAAAAAGAAGCTAGAAAAATAAGAAGCAACACAAACATAATAATATAGACATAATACTCTTGTATCATTTGTACAGCTTCATCAACCGGCTGCAATGAAGTCATTGAAAAAATGTATGTTATTGCACCGTTCTTCTCTTTTATTGGTTTGATTATGAGCTTATATTTAATATCATTTTGCTCATAATTGATTTCTTGTAATGCATCATAGTTAGTATTCTTTTCATTTAGCAATAAGTCTGCCTGAAACTCTTGTATCCTTTCCATAAATAAGTTATTTGTATAAGCAAAATTCGATTGTGTACTGTCAGCCGAAAGTTGAACTTTTGTTATTTTCCCTTCTATATATTTTTTAGGTACTTGTTCATCCAGTTCTTTTTTTAGTTCAAGCCTCTCTTCTTCAAAGTGCTCTTTAAAACTATACTTATTTTTAAGTTTTTGTACAATTTCACTTATTTTTTTTTCTACTGCCGGATTTATCAAATTTGGAGTTGCTGTTTTGAAAAATACAGAAAAAGGAATGAATGTAGCATTTTTTTCTATCCCCACCACAGTAACTGTTTCTCCTAAAGGGAATACTTCATTTGAAATATTCCTCGCATGATCGTCCGCAACCTTGAAATTGTACAGCGGTATGGTAATTGTAGAATTTGCGAATTGAGTTTCTTTATTTTTAGACTGATCTAATGTTACTTCTAAATAAAAATCATTTACATTCTTTAAATTCCCATTACTATCTAATGCTGTAATCCATGTATTATGTTCTCTATAGAAATCTTGTTCTAACTTTTGAATGACTTGTGAATTCCCTTCACTATGTAAATAATCAGTTTCAAAAGATTTCATGTTTGTTTTGATATCATTCACTTTTTTATGGGCATAAAATTGTTTGAAAAATATTGTTTGTCCAACAAAAATGGTTGCCAAGATCAAAATACACAACACTGTTGTTAACATAAATAATTTTAATACAATTCCTCTTTTCATACTGTATCCTCCAATTTACAACTCGCTCGAACAATGGTTATAACACTCTTAGATTTATCTTTCCATTCATTTCGCAGTTTACTATACACTCATCATCAACGAATTCATAGCCCCATTTTTTTGTAATGAATTGCTCTCTCGTAATGACCACAACTTAACTTGGTATTAAGTATGTAATTCCGTATGAGTCAAGCTAATGTCTTTTCCTTCTAGTGTGGCTATAGGTAATAGGAACTGTACATAGATAATATATGAATTACATAATTCTTTTTTTAAGATGTGACTGTCGAATAGTTGTTTCTACTACTTCATATCCTAAATCTAATTAAAATGACTACTGTATAAAAAAGCCAAATTGTTCTTGATTATCAAGAATAATTTGGCTTTTAAGATTCGGACTGTAAAAAACTCCCCCGAGAAATACACTTCGCTTTTTACAATCATTTTATTTTTAAATTTCTTTAATTTTAATATTTGCTTGTTTATAAAAGTCTAATTTCTTCTGGTTATACTCATTCGTGTATGTATTAAACTTATCCTTATTTGAAAGAATTTGTTCATAAGACTGATTGAGCATTTTTACTTTCTCATTAATTGATTTTATTTTTTCATCTTTTGCTTGTAGCATTTTGTACAGTTCTTGTTCTAACTGTATTGATTTTCCATAGTTATCATACAATTTTTTGAAAGAATCAGCACGATTTATATATATATCTTGAACTTTTTCAGCCTGTTCTTGTAATTTCTTATCTTCTAATTTCTTTATATAGTTATCAACAGACTTCACTTCATTTTGTGCATTTTCTAGGGTAGCTTTCTCTTTCTCTAATACTTTTTTACGATCATGTATGTTTGTTACAGCCTGATCTAACTTTTCCTTCACTACTTGATTATTTTCTTTTCCTTCAAGTGTAATTTGATTATATAATTCTAGTCCTTGCTTTTCTAATGTTGCTAACTTTTTTGTATCTTCGGATAGTGTCTTTTCTTGTTTTGTAGCACTTTCAAATGCTACATATAATTTCTCTTCTGGTTTTGCTCCTAAACAGCCTGACAGCAAAGTTACTGATAAAACTGTAATAAATGCAAGGTTTCTATATATCATCTGCAATTCCTCCTACTTAGATGCGATTATCCTTCCAAAAATTTAATGGGAAATGAGAAGCTTCATCATATACTTCAAACTCATAACCTTTACTACGAAGATCATCAATAATTCTTTGCAACGCCTGTACTGTCTGTGGTTTTTCATGCATTAAAATTACTTCGCGATTTTCCTTAACCTGAGAAATTGTTTTTTGAACAACAGCATCTGGATTTCCTGAGAACCGCCAATCTGAAGAATCTATTGTCCAATCCCACTCTTTCATGCCGACATTTACCATTTTATCCCGTAATTCTTGTTTAAGTCCGGGCATACTCCCATATGGACAACGAACAAGACTTGGATGAATTCCAGTTACTTCTTTCATGATATTTTGCGCTTGTTGCATTTCTTCGACAAATTTTCCTTGCGTATACAGTTTTCCAAAATCATGTGTCATACTATGAACACCTGGATAATGCCCTTCATTTACTAAGCGTTTTACACTTTCTTTATGAGCTGGGATATTTCCACCAATCATGAAGAAAGTTCCTTTTATATTATTACTCTTTAAAATATCTAAGATTTCTTTTTGAAATTGACTTGGTCCATCATCAAATGTTAAATATGCTACTTTACGAACCTGACCATTATATTGATCTGGTGCTGTTTTTTTCATTTCTCCCTTTGTTTGCTCACTTGCCAGTTGAACACTATTTTCTTGGTTCATTACCCCTTTGGCAGGTGAAGTGAAGAATTGAAACATAAAAATTCCTAGTGTGATACAAGCAACTAGGGATATAATCGCCGTTATTTTTATTCCTTTTGTAAACATTTTAGTATGTCCTTTCTAGTAACTTTTAGTTTTAGATTTTTATGTAATACAATAGTAATTGCCAGATTTTACACCCCTATTTATTTCCTATATATGTTTGAATAAATGTTCGTGTATCGTTTCTGCCAATGTTTGCTCTTGTAATAGCAGGTTATTACTCTTTTTACATCATTAGTTATGGGACCATCATAATGACTACTAAAAAAGAGATTAGTTGATTTATTTTGAGAAATAGCTAAGCAATTTTTTAATGGTACTAACGTATTATCTTCACGCGTTAAAATCACAGTCATTCCTTTTCTCTCGAGTTGTTTTTGAGTGTTTATAGCTCTTTTTCTCTGGTTTCATTTAATCCAATAGATCCGGAATCATTGCCTCCGTGTCCTGGGTCCATGATTCTAATTTTTTCTGGAATTTTGATTTTGAATTTAATAAAAAATAAACTGATAAAAATATATAAATATTAGTTAGGGTATATAATTATTTTTTTCCATAAAAAAAACCCTTTCTTGATCAACTTATTTTTGGTTAATATGTTTACAATTAATAGATTTGATTAAAGTAAAAATAATATCGTGATTGTTATAAAACTCCTATACATATAAACATGCATACGGTATATTGATAAAATTCAGTTTGGTTAACCAGCTATAAATTCTGTCATAACTTTTAGGCACGCTTATATGATACATGTTTTATGTAAAGATAAAATGCAGATAAAATGCATTTTATCTGCATTTTCATCTACCAAAGGTGGTATCATTCACATCAACATAAAGTATATGTGTGGCGAGATCCCTTATTCAACATAAATATGACAATGACATAGCTAGTTTTTATACAAACACATAATCCAGATATAACATGTTATACTCAAAAAGAAATAAACAATCCTACTTATTTTTAAGGCAAGTAAGTAGATTTTATTTCATTAGTTTAAGGATATGTACAAAAAAAAAGAACCTATTAGGTTCTTTTTTTTTTGTACATATCCTTATTTTTCAAATTCTTTAAAAGTATCTTTTAAATCTTTATCCGTTATTTTTATATCTGCTTTCTTGAATAAATCTTTGAAGAATTGTTGTTGCCATTGTTGATCTTGTAAACGTTTCTGTTCCAATTCCTTACGAATATTATCTTTTTCCTGATCAAAAGGTTTTAACTCTTTTTTCTCTGTTAATTTAATAATATGGTAACCATAAGAAGCTTTTATTGGATCACTTACTTGTCCAACTTCTAATTTATAAGCGGCTTCTTCAAATTCAGGCTTCATTTCACCTGGACCAAACTCAGGTAATTCTCCACCTTTTTCTTTTGAACCAGGATCCTCTGAATATTGTTTTGCTAATGCTGCAAAATCTTCTCCATTATTTAATTTTTCTTTTATTTCTTTCGCCGTTTTTTCATCTTTTACTAAAATATGACTTGCTTTTAATTTTGGCTTATAAAGGCTTTTTATTTCTTTTTCTGTAACTGAATCTTTAACAGCTTTTTCAAACGCTATTTGTGATTTAATTTTCTTTTTAAGATCATCTTCATCTTTAGCTCCAGATTGTGTTAAATAGGCTTTAAAATTATCACCCATTTGTTTTTTTAATTCTTCAACTTTTTTCTTTGCTTCATCATCTGAAACTTTATATTTATCTAGTAAAATCTTGTTTAACATTGCTTGTTGTAGAACGACTTTTCCCGCTGTCTCTTTCAACTCTTTATTAAATTCTTCTTGGGTCAAATTTCCTGATTTTGATGTAGCGATATTATCTGAATTACCACATGCAGATAATAATAAAACACTGCTCATTGCAGCACCTATAAAAATACGTCGTTTATTCAATGTTTTATACCCCATTCTATAAATTGATTTACAGTTTAGTATATTTTATTTTCTTAATAAAACAAAATTTTTATAAGAAATAGATTTTGTTTATTTTGATTGAAAATGTAATATAGATTCACTAAAAACAAAGATTTTCACCCTGCTTTTAAGTATAAGCTAATGGCTGGAGTGAGATCTAGCAAAGGGGGCTATCCCCTTCTAATTCCCGCTTATTTGCAATATTGTTTTAATTATCATAGTTGTTGTATTATGAATTGAGTGTTTAAGAAAATTATAAAAGAGGTATTATGTTATGAAATTTGAAGATAAACGTTTGTTAGTTATCAAATCAGGCAGCTTACTTATTACAGAGGAAAATCAATACTTAGTTATTAAAAAAAATGAAAATTATTCTTTATTAAATATTAAAACTGTAGAATCTGTAACATTTGAAGTTCCTTTGGCGAACCTAGAAGAAATGTTACTTGAAGATTTAAAAGAAACTATTCAAGATATTATTGCTCCTGAACATATTAAAATTATAGCTGAAAATATTATATAGTCAGATGAAAATGCCAGTTAGAAAACTGGCATTTATTATATTCTTTTTTCATTTGATTGTATTCCGGAATCTTTATTTATATTGTTTTGAATGTATACTTTTGGCATTGGTTTTGGAGAAAGTGGTAAAGTGTAATGAAATCAGTAAAAATCAACATTTCAAATGTAAACTAATGGGTAAAAGTTTACATTGGAGTTTTGAATCATTTTGTAATAAATTTCTCAATATAGATAAACTTTTTAATTAAGGTTACAATATTCAAAATTAACAAAAAATAAATTATAATAAAAATATGATGATTATTCCTTTTTGTTTACTCCTTGTGCTATAGATAAGATCGTGTTCCCGGATCTTATCTTTTTTATTTGTGATTTTTGATATAAAAAAAGAATCCTTATCATAAGGATTCTGCAACTGGAAAGAACAAACATATAATAATAAAAAGAATTACTTATATTATAGTTTATATAGTAATAATATAATATTGAGAAATTTTTACATAAGCCCAGTATGTATTACATAGTAAGTGAGGTACCGCCACATGCCCATCAAGCTAAGATTTTGAGACATCTCCATTACGAGAAATTTACTTTTTTACAGTTATTTATGAGAATTTGACTCATTTTTTTGGTTTTGGAGCACAATCAATTTTTTAAGTTGATGACAATGGGGTAATTCTAAATTCTAAAGTTGATGGGCATGTATGGTGACCCCTATTTGTTTAAAGACTGTCAAGTAGCTTGCAAAACAAGTTACTTGATGCTACAATTTAAAAGTAAGCTAACTTGTATAGCAACATACTGAAAGGAGATGAATTGATGCATAGCCAAATGCTAAAGGGTGTATTAGAAGGCTGTATTTTATATATCATCTCACAAGACGAGGTATATGGGTATGAACTAAGCGCAAAGTTAAATCAATATGGTTTTACATTTGTAAGCGAAGGCAGTATTTATCCACTTTTATTACGCATGCAGAAAGAAAAACTCATTGAGGGAACTTTAAAAGCTTCTAATTTAGGACCTAAGCGTAAGTATTATCACTTAACAAAGAAGGGGTTAGATCAATTAGAGTTATTTAAGGAAAGTTGGGATATGGTATCGACAACTGTAAATCAGTTATTAAAGGGGAGAAAAGAAATTGAAACCTGAGGAAATGATCAAAGTTAACAATGAAAAAAGAAAACTGCTAACAAAAGAAAATGAATTGGCTTATGGGAACATCTTGGTGTATATACGTTGTTCCAATGTTCCGGAACAACAATCGGAAGAACTATTATTAGAGATTTTAGATCATCTTCTAGAGTCTCAAAAAGAAGGTAAAACGGCTTACGATATTTTTGGAGATGATTTACAAGCATATTGTGACGAATTAATTACTGCGTTACCTAAGCAAACAATGTTTGAAAAATTTGCATCTATAGGCTTTATTGTAAGTCTATTATTGGCTTTTCAATTTGGAATAGATACTATATCCGCAATGATAATTTCAGTTTCACCCAAAAAACATGCACTTCAAGGTGTATCATTTGATATATTAGGTACTTTATTATCTGTCACAATCCTTACTGGGGGCATTTATATTATTTTTCATATATTAAAAGGTTTTTCTTTTGATGTAAAAATGAATTGGAAAAGCCGAATTTCATTTGGATTAGCAGTTTCTATCCCATTTGGCTCTGCAATACTCATATATATTTTCTTTAAAAAACATCCATTTCTTTCATATAACATAAGTTTATGGCAAGGCGCCCTGACGGCTGTCTTCTTCTATATTTTATATAAATTTTTATTTAAAACATCTAGACTCTAATAGTATATTTTAAGAAATTGTTACCATTTTCTAAATTAAAAAATGGTAGACAGAAGGTTAGAAAGGTTTAATTTACATTTAATATCGTCGTTCTAATTTATTGATATGAATAGATTATTAAATTCTAGAGGTCCCATCCATATCCATAAACTTAATAATTTTATAACGCCTATAATGAAAAAATACGCTATTCTCTCTGTAGAATCATAGGAAAGGATGGCGTATTTTTTCTTTTTATGGATACATTTTTTTAGCTCGATAGCGATATGACGCTACCCCTAATAGGAGTACCACCAGCATTTTTCAAAATAACCTACGCTATGCGGGAACATAAAATAAAGCTGCCCATATGGACAGCTTATTTACATAATTCTCGATATCGGAAGTTAAAATTATTAATTATTTATGAAATCTTTTCTTTTGTGCGAGTAATGTTTCTTCTCCGTAAAGTGAATATAATCAATTCCTATGCATGGACTGAGATCCCCATCCAAAATATTGGTACCACCAAAAGCAAAATGCTTTAATTGGTGCAATTCCTTAACAAAACCAATGGAAGGTATATCACCACAATTCCAAAGAATAAAAAACTCTAGTGCCTTTAAATCCCCAATTCTATATAAGTTTTCAATATTTTTACACGCCTCAATTTCTAATCTTTGTAAAGAATGATTTAAGCCTTTTAAATCTCCTACATTATTTAATGTTCGTAAATAATTCAATTCTAATTTCCTTAAATTTTTTAACTTTCCTATACCTGTGAGAGAACTTATTTTACATTGAGTAAGAACTAATTCTTCGAGCTGTTCTAAGTTATTCAACTCTTGTAGATTTCTTTCTTTTGGGGCATATTTCCACATCCATAATCCTTTTAGGTTTTTGAGATGATCAAGTCCTTTTATCTTCTTGCTCCAAGTTAGAAAAAGTCGTTCTAAATTTGAAAATGCCCTTAGGTCAATTTCATTTTTTCCATCCAGAACAGTTGAATCAGTTAAACTAAGAGCTTTTAAATTTTTTATATGATATAAACCTGAAATATCCTTTAAATAATTGCTATCTAAGGATATTTCTTCAACGGTAGGACATTCACTTAAAAAATTCACGTCTTCGCTTTTATAATACCAGTCTATTATAGCTACCTGAGTAATTCGATGTTGGTTTATATATTCAATACATTCACTCAAATACTTATTTGATACTAAAACTTCTATCCCATCTGAGTCTTCTCTTACTCTGACATTACCGATCTTTTTTTCCATATGTACCTCCAGGATATATTTCTCTATTTATTAATATACCTTTAAACATCACTTATTTGTGAAGAAGAAACACAATTCAACTTATGTATAGTACATTCATTTCTAGTTCACATAACGTCTCATTATTGGTAGCAAGAAAAAGGCGAATCCCCTTTGAAAGTAGGGATTCGCCTTTTTCTTTTTCTATAACCCTATTCATCTTTTTATACATTCTTGTCCTGGCGTGAGTTCAGGGCTCTTGTTTGTTACTAAAATTGTATAAAATCTTGCATACTCTTAGCGTGGTTTTTTTCCGAAATGCTGGCGATACCCCGATTAGTTGTTGTTTACCATGAACCAGATTAATTAAAACATATTATTTATTTCCTCTGGTTTTATTATAGCCTCCATTATAAGAATTGTAGGTTTCAATTGCATACCTTTCTAATTCATTCAAAGTATTAAAACCACTTTTTTCAAGAGCTATCATCTTGATTGTCCAATAATCTCCGTATTTGTAATCTGCATAAACATCTCCATTACCCTTTCCAGTGAAATGATTGTTCACTCGATTTAAAACCTGCTTTCCTTGTCCCACATAATATAAATCTTTAGATTTATTATGTAATATATACACTCCTGCGAAGTTATAATTATTAGAATACAATGCTCTCCCTTTTCCACCGAAACTTTTATTTCTCATTTCTAAAAATTCCTTAGTCGTTAACTCTAAAGTATTATTAGCTAATCCGAAAATTTGTTCTCTAATTTTTTTTTGCTGACGAACTTGAAATATAAAGATTAAAATAATAAATACTATAACAATAAATGGTAATAAGTACAAAAAGTCCATATTCGTACACTCCTTTTGATTAATGCAATGATGACTTTTCTCTCTTTTCTCGCATATAAACTGCAAATTGCATCATTTCTTCTTGGGTAAATTGTCTTCCTTCAGTTGCCCCTTGTGTAGACGTCCCAATATATACTAAATCATCCCATTTAGAAAATGGTTCTTCTCCTTTAAAGACCATTTCACTATATCTTTTCCATTCCCCGTCAATGTTTACTACATTATATCTTCCCTCATTTGCTAAGAAACTCATTGCAAACATTTTATCAGAGTAATAGAAATCACATTCATTATTCGGATCTATTAATTCTTTCCAGCTAATATTAGGCATTAATTCTTCTTCCGGAATCTCACGTTTCTCTGTTTCAATTAGCTCATAAGATGAAATTGGTAAATTTTCTAACTCATCATCATATACTTCTTTCATGATCCAACAGTCTTTACTAGCGTCTGCTGCATAATATTGATACCATTCATTGTCATGCGTTTTAACTACATAAATAAATCCATTTGTGACTGTCTTACGATAAGTTTCAACGATATAACTATGATTAAAATTCCCTGTTTGGTCATATAGTGTGTCATTATTATCATAAGTTTCAGTTTCAACAAAAAGTTTCTTTTTCTGTCCCTCAATTATATATTCATAGCCGTCTACTACTGGAAAGTCTTCTGGGTACTCATTCATACACTCTTTTTCTAATAAACAGTCCTTCACTTTGCTTATAGCTGCTTTTGGAATCTCTTTTAACTTTACGAACTCTTCAAATTCATTATTAATATTTATTCCATAAGGCTCTAATATTTGATGCAATTCTCTAGCAACCCTTGTTTCTTCGTAAATCATATATTCATACTCTTCAGGATTGAATTCTGTTACTAAAACATATCTATCCAATGGGTTGATTGTATACGTATTTACCCATTTATTAGGCTGATTGAAAACTCCGTGTGGGATTAAATATCCCCATAGCACCACATACTTCTGAAAGTTCTCTTCTGGTACTACAAAATACGATGAACCTTCGTTTGTTTCTCTTTCTAGTACACGTTTTCCACTGAACAATTTACGCATATACATACCCCCATGATTAGTACAAAATATAAGGCTCATACTAAGTGTAATACTATCATATTTAAATTGAAATACGGTTCTAGGTACATATTTCGCAAGAAATCTATCCAAAACAGACAAGACCGAATTCATTAAGCGGATTAATTAGGTACAAAAATTAAATGTAGACTATTGATTATGTAGTTTGTTTTTAGTAAACACTACGGTACGTGAAATTTTATATTTTCCTTATTAAAAAAGCCCCCATAGATCTTACACCTATGAGAGCTACCTAAGGGTATTTTGACTTTCGACTTCCTTCTATTGTAACAGGCTTTCACCATACATGAGAAACATAATGAACCAAAAACAAACCATCATAATAAGAAATTCTTTAACCCCTTGCTGAAAGGAAATACGACCTTCTTCCATTCTACATGCCCCTTTTCTCTACATCTTTTTTATATGTTAAAATAAGAGGGAAAGAAATGTGCCAATTTCTTTCCCAGATGGTCACTCATGACTTTGCTCTTTGTTTGCTTTTTGCAAATGAAGAGCTTTTATTTTGCATACTTATACTTGCTTTCTAGCATTGCATAACGTAATAACTTTAACTTTGTTTCTTTTTTCAATGCTTTCCATTCCGATACAGCAATCTTCATTTTCCATTCCTCCAATAATTAAATTTGTTATTTATATAACTTATAAGTTCCAGTTGTAAATCTTTCTAATTTGTTTATCGCTAAATCCTTCATGGACAGCGAAGATTTCTGGAAAATCCGAGAGACACAAATCAATAATTGTATTATCAGTTGTTCTTATATAGTAATATTGAACAGCTCCCTGATAATCTGAATATAAATAGTACTTACGAATCTTATAATTTAATCCATTTTTCTCTAATACCTCATAAAGCTTATTTTTAGTTTCATCCATTACGTCAAAAATGGTTAACTGCTCCATTATTAACAGCTCCTCATTGCGTAAATTTACTAAACTAACTCTAAGAACAAGATTGTTTCATTATGCTCATTGGTATGCACATTAAAATGTTTTCCCGTAGCTTCTAATGCACTAAAAAGCATTCTTTTATATCCTTGATCCATAAAATCTACACTGATTTGACCATAATTCATAATAAATTGAAGATCAGCCATCATCTTTTTAACTTTCCGTTCCATATAATAACCTCCTCAATAAAGTTATATAACTTATATAACCATTCTATTACTCATTTTTCTAGTTGTCAATATAAGTTATATAACTTATAATATTTTTTATAGAGGAGGTAGTAATATGGCTGTTAATAAAGATAAGTACACTCAAATTTTAGTTACTTTTACAAAAGAACAAGTAGAACAAATAGAAAATTATTGGCATGAAAATAAGCTGAAGAATCGAAACGAAGCAATTCGTCAGATTGTAGACAAAGGGTTAAGTCGTAAATAATGGCTACCCTTTTTATTTTTCCTAAAAAACCTAAAAACGCATTTAAATTCCCTTTTTCCCTTTACATGCGTTTTTATAACAAATACGACTTATTATATTAACAACTCCTTCAAAACCCCATACAAACAAATCTGAAGGGTCATTTTTTAGTTGAATTAATTTTTTTCATGTATTCTTAAAGAAAATGAAAAAAGAGCCGGATTTTCATCACAGCTCATGTATGAATTGGTTCTGTATGTGTACATGTTGGATATTGTGAACAGCCAAAAAACTTATTACCTGTTTTATTTGAATTACGAACGACTAAATCATGTTTACATGTGGGACATTTCCGTTCTGCAGGTTTTACCCCTTGATACACATCTTCAGCCGAATATTCGGGATTGATTTTATTAATTAATTTCTGAAGTTCTACACGATCTATTAGTTTTACATTGCAAGCTTCCGCTAATTCTTTCGCTTGCCTTGTATACACACTGTTCGTTACAACCCAGCCCTCGTGTGCTTTGTAATAGGCCTGTGCTGCATATATCTCTTGTACAGCACTGATGCCGACTCTATTTTTCATCCCGTAGCGTTTCGCCTGGATTACAATACGATTCTTCCCCTTCAATACCAGATCCGCTCCGAAATCATTTGACTGCTTTGTAACTGTTGGAGAATAACCCAACTCTCGAAAGAGAGCTTTTAGGTATACCTCGAATTGATATCCGTCCATTTTGTCTATAAAGCGAATACCAGACTTAGCCATTCGCTTTAATATTCTTCGCTCCTGGATCTTCCGGTACATGAATTTACAAATGCGAAAAAGAACATAAAGGATAAAACCATACATTAAAATTTGTAATATGTTTGGCATTTCTGGTAGATTAGACACTTCTCTCCACCTCTTTAATTGCTTTCATTTTCTTTGGTTGGGCTGTTTCTTTTGCCTGTTGCTCACTCACTTGATTCTTCCGGACATCGTTCCAATCTTTTTCATTCGTTGGAATATCCTCTTTAAGATCGACAAAGCATTTCATTGTCTGAATGAAGTCTTTCCCGGCCTTATCGTTATCAACCGCCATAATGACCTCTTTAATATCGTGCCCTTCTTTTTTCGCATCCATTAAAGATTGAATTACTGTTTTTGACTTCAATCCATGCATAGAAACTAGGCGAGCGTTTTGTATCTTATTTTGCTTGATACTCCAATGAGATAACATATCAATCGGATCTTCATAAAAATAAATCTTATCCGGTTTACCTACATCAACCGTAAAACCGGCATTGATTTTTTCATAATTCGGGACAATTTGCTTAAAGCTTCCTCTTTTATTCTCCATTTTGACCGTACCTTGACGGTTCATTCCAATGACTTGCCCTTTGCCTCCTTCTTCTCTCCATTTGAACACCACGTTATTTTTCTTATCTTGGGCGATGAGATCCTTTTTAATCAGCCAATTCACCAAGCGAGGATCTATTTTCCGTTCATGAATTAGATATTCTTTTATCTCTGTTTGTTTATTTACTTCCAGGTGTTTGGGATAACTAAATGGCTGCTGCTCTTTTTTGCGTTCCTCTTCAGCTTTTGAACGATCAAACTCTTTGTAGTCCCCCTTCTGAATATCCATCACGGCTTGAGGAAATGTCATGTCATAGTACATCATGGCAAAGCTAATCGCTCCATATCCTTTTTCTCCTCGACTATTCCAGGCGTACTGATTCCCTTTAATGATGAGACTATCATGTTCCGTATGACGATAATAGTTGCCTTCTTTCTTAAACGTTTCTCCTTTTGCTTCTAGATATGAAATCAAGTCAACTTTTCTTGCTTTCATCGCATCCTCCGTACTGACACGTGCCATTACGGAATCCCCCCTTTACTCTATAAAATGAAATAAAAAAGAGGACTATTCCGTTTCCTAGTCCTCTTTTACATACATTCAATTTTTATTTGCCGAATAAGAATTTTAATCGCTTCTCCTGTACGCTGTATGATAAACGAGCGTCAAATTTTTTCCCGTTTTTGTTTGAGATAAACCCTTTAATCTGATCCGTTACATTCTTTTCTAATAACTTTTTCACATGGTTACTACTTAGATTTTTGCCAGAGAATGTACCAAAAATAATGAAGTCACAGCCTTTTTTGTATTTCTCACATAAGTAGTTACTTTTCCCTACAAGGACTCTACTCTTACACAATGGACATTTACCAATTGTACGATCTTCAGTCGTTGGAAAACGGAATTTCAAACTTCCGTCCGCTTCCATATAGATAGCTGCTGTAAATTCTCCCTTTTCTCCTTGAAAGCCGTTGATAAAATCCGTTGTTTTATACTGAATTAACTTTTTCACCTGATTACCAGGGATTGCTTTCCCTTTTATCTTGGCTGGCAACATAAAATCACATCCGTTTTTATGCTCCGTGCAACCATAAAATGTTTTACGATGAAGCATATCACCCTTTTTACATTTTGGACATTTACCAAATGACAGCTCTTCTTGTGTTGGGAACTGAAATTTAACTTTCCCTTCATGTAATACGAGATAAGCGGAAAACTCCTTCTCATTGGACTTAAATCCTTTTAAAAGATCTGTTTTCTTATCCTCAAACAGCTTTTTCGCTTGCGCTTCCGGAATCGCTTTTTCTTTAATTTTTTTCGGTAAGGAGATTTCACATTCCGGATAATTACTGCAACCATAGAAATTACCTTTATGAAGGATTTTTCCTTTTCTACAAGGGCATTTGCACACCTCAATCTGCTGATTCCAGGTATTAATAATGCTATCCGACACCTTATCATCCATTGCGCCTAATTGTTCCACTGTGTCTTTTACAAACGTATTTGTTTTCTCCACAAATTCCTCATATTTCATTCTTTTCGATCATGTAGATCATCCCTTCCATTTCAGCCGTATAAGCTGGATTTTTGATTTCATCTACCGGAAAAGCATCTATAAACGCACGACCAATATGAGTAGTTCGAATCTGACTGTTGGTAACATCAATATAGCTTCGCTCTAACAGTTTTGGAATAAACGTTTCTTCCGTTGCGACTGTCCCAATCCGTTTTCCTTTCATAAGTTCTTTCAAATGTTCATCATCTAATTTACGCCCTGCCGTCTCCATAAAGGTTAAAATGGAACTTTCCGTATGAAAGGCTGGTTTCTTCGTTCGAGACTCAATTAAGTCATACTGAACGATTCTGAAAGAATCTCCTTCTTGTAAAATAGGTATCTGGAATGCTTCAACTGATCCCTCTTCTATATCCTCTTGAAACACACTTAGAAACCCTTTCTCTTGTAGGATCTTTTCTTTTGTACTGTAAGTGTTAGCCTCTTGATCTATAAAATGCACTTCTCTTACCAGATAGATTGCTGGTTTCATAAAATTCCCGATAAATCGTTTTACAATTAAGTCATATAACTGTTTTTCTAATGGTTCTCGGTTGGTCCCGACATATAATTTTGTTGTTGGGATGATGGCAAAGTGACTACTGACTAATTCATCATTAAAAGTAGAATGTTTTTTCGTAATAGAAGATGGAGATACTTGTTGTACAAGATTTGCATAGGCGCTTTTTCCTAATGCTGCCATTACTTCTTTCACTCGTTCCACTTGTTCTGTAGGTAAGTGCCTGGATGAAGAACGAGGATATGTGATAAAGCCTTCTTCATACAAACTCTGAATATGCTTTTTTGCTGTTTCCGCATTTATCTTCAGTTTGGCGTGAGCATCTTTGTAGATATCCGTTAAGTTATATAATAATTTTGGTTTCTTTTTTCTATTACTTTCTTTAAATTCCGTTACAATTACATTCGTTTCTTTCAAGCTATCTCCAAGCTTTTGTAGTGGCGATGGATCTATCAGTTGATCTTCTGTTTTCATTACTGGTGATAAACCGTTTTCCGTTAGTAGCTTCAAATTGTAATAGGTTTGTTCTTTATAATTTTGAATAGCGATTTCCCTTTGACGGATTTCATTCAAGATACACATTTGAACACGACCCGAAGCCAATAAGAATTGGTTCCTTGCAAGTTTTGATGTACAGCCTCTTGTAACATTAATTCCTAAAATATAATCCAGGTATTGCCTTGCTTTAGCCGATTGTGCAAGACCGTCATAGTCTGTTCCTGGTTCTAATCGGTTTAACGCTCCTTCTAATTCTGCGGCCTCATAAGAAGAGATAAAAAGACGAGATTCTTGCTTGTTCACACCTGCATGTTCAACTATTTCTCGATAGATAAGCTCACCCTCTCTATCTGCATCACAGGAGTTGACCACATGATCCACATCGGGACGATTTAACAACTTAACCAATATTTGAATTTGTTCTAGACTATCCGATTTCTCTTTATATTCCGGCTCTAAAATAATGGGTAAGTGATCAAATTTAAATTCTTTGTACCTCTCGTCCATCTCCTCCGGATGTTTTAGTTCTAATAAATGCCCCCGGCACCAACTAATAATGTAATTTTCATTTTCATAGTAGCCATAATAAGGCTTGCTTCCTGGATGCTTTTGCGAGTTTCTAAATCTTGGTGATTTTAATAATTCAACAGCCACCTTAGGCTTTTCAGCAATAAACAATGTTTTCCCCATACGTAATACCCCCTATTAATCTGTAATTTCAGTTTCACACTTCCATTTCTTATTTCTCCGCTTTTTCACCATTATCTGACCGAATAATAGCAACGTGTTCAAAAAGACAGCTACAAGGAACATACAGCCTGCAAACAGCCATACATTCATGACATTCACTCCTTTCGTTTTATAAAAAAGAAAGAGGGCTTTTCTTTTACCCTCTTTCATTTCTGGATATACAAAAATCACTTTTCGTTTTCTCAATTGAGTAACAAAAAATGATTTAATCTGGTGTTCCTGTTATACAATTTTTCATCGTTCCATTTCCATTGTTTCTTTTTTTCTACCCGATTTCTTTGTAGCCTTCGACTGGTCTACATTACCAAGCTCTGGCTCCTTTTCTTTTTCTTTATTATTCGTTTGTTTTCCGTTCAATGGCTGAAATTTTTTATCTACATCCATTTCCTTTGAAGTTGTAGACTGATTCACCGTTATTCCTTCTTTTCCAAGTTTCTCATCCACCCGATTTTCTAATTTCACAACGTGTTCTTGGCTTACCAACTCATTATCAATCGAAACATACTTTGTTGTATAATATCGCTCTTCAGCTTTTACACGAGTGACAATACTATCAATATTATCTGGTGTTTCTTCATATTGTGAACGTCTGTATGCTTCGAATTTTCGGCTTAAATCTTTATCTAATGTAGTTGGCTCCTTTTCTTTTAAAGGCTGAATTTGTTGATCTAGAGAAGCAATAGGTGCATATCCATCTGTCTTCATTTCTTTATATAATTCCACTTCTTTTTCATGAAATGAGTAATCTTTTTGTCCCTCCGCTTTATCAACTAAGAGTCCATATCGTTCATCTTTTACGATTTCATCTAGACTCATATTTGCATCTTTTTCATACACAACAAATGACAAATTCCCTCTTCCATCAAAGATAGAACTTTGAACCTTTTCAAATAAATCTGGTTTCAAAATGTTATCTAAATAGACATTTTCTCGTTTCCCGTTCTTTTCCATGAGGGAAACGTATAAATCGTCCCGATCGGTTTTATCTTGATTCCATACAGACAAATAATTTATATCTTTCGTAACAGCATCCATCATGTGGATTCTTGCCAATTCTTCATCTTGTATACCGTTTGCTAATACTTCAATTGTAACTAAGTGATTGGGTGTCTCTTTCGGTTTTTCTAATGGATTTTCTTGTGCTTTTTCCATCGGTATTTCTTTGTTATTTCTATAATTCATCACTTCATCTCGTAACGCTTGTTTTACTTCATCCGATAAATACCTTTTCTCGTTTAATACTTGTTCATACGGTGTCTTGTAGTCCCCATCCCCCATATCCAAACGATCCATACTCACAAGCTCCATTCTCCCAAAATCTCTATCTACTTCTTTTGGAATGGCAATATGATAACGAGTTTTATCATATGGTACGTATTCATCCCTTTCTCTTGCTTCCTCTTTCGGTTTTCCAATATTTGTAATTACTTCAGCCGTTTTTTCATTGGCCTCTCCAAATGGAATCAACTGACTACCCTTAAAATTTTCGTTTTCGCTCCACTGAACTAACATAGTTGGACGATTTATTTCATTTTGATTTAGTGCTGCATACTTTTCTTGATTCGATTCGTTAAATGCATCAATAAATTCTTTATCACTCAATTTTTCTGCGCCTTCTATGGACTCAAACGCTCTGTTTCTATCCGCTTGTTCCCTTAACTCTGTAACGGAAACAAGTTCTTGTGTCGTGTTACTTAAACTCATAAATTCAACCAACAAAATATTTTTTTCGTCCTGCTTTTCATTTCTATTTGCCATATTTTCCACCTCTTTTTCATTTATTTGTTCTTTGTCCTTTTCTAGTGTGTTTTCAATTGTTTCAATAAATTCAATCGAAGTTTCATGTACTTCTTTCAACAACTTGGTTTTATCTTTCATTTCTTTTCCTTGTGTCCAGCTCGCTAAATACCCTAAGGAATATTCGCTTGTATCAATCCCAAAATAAGAAGAAACGGCATAAGCTGTCATTTCTGCTTGAAACTCTTTTTCTGGTGCTGTGTAATGCATATGTGTCTCTGCTGTATGAAGTTTGGCATGGGCCAATTCGTGAAGAAGTGTTTTTACATTTTGTAATTCACTGTTTCTAGGATTCAAAGCAACCTCTTTTGTTAAGGTGTAACTAACTCCCTTTGCGACCCCAAGTTCTTGCTTCGGCTTAATAATTTTTACACCGTTTTTTTCCGCAATGGCTTCCATTCCTTTATACAAACTCTGGTAATCTGTAACGCTCCCTTCTAGCCAACGATTCGGAAAAATACGAGGTAGATCTTCCGCTTTTGCGTTTGTTTGAGACAGGTCAAACACATGACCGACAGCAAAATATAAGCGACCTGGTTTCACTTCTACGCTTTTAGATTCAATTTGTTTTTTCTCTTGTTCACTCTCCTTTGTAACGGATTTCCATGTCCCTTCTTTGTCTTTAAATTTTGCTACAGTTCGGTTTGGAACAAGAATTTTAATTCCTTTCTCACCCTTCTTAACCGGAAATCCTTTTTCTTTCCAAAAAGAAAAGGAACCAATTGCATTGGCTCCCTGGAATTGACTCTGTATTAATGAAATATTAGATGGTGAATAGTGATAAAACTTTGCCACAAAGGTTAAGTACTCTTTTAAATCTCCCGGTGTACGAAAATAACCTTCTACGCTTTTTTCCATCTTTTTTGTTAAAGCTTGCACCGCTTCTTTCTTTTCTTCTGGTGATTTCGTTTGATACTTTTTCTTATAACTTTTACTCATGATCTTCCCCTACTCTTTCACTCGCTTTTTGTAATTCCTCCATTTCTTCTTCATTCCATCTTTCCGTTGTATCAAAGAAAAGCGCATGTGTTTTTACGTTAACCGGAACTAACATATTTTCTTGATTCATGACATGAACTGCAAGTTCTTCCTCTTGTTCTCGTGTAATTTTGATTGTTAGTTCTTCCTCTTTTACAAGTAAAACAAGTTCACCTTCTCCAACCTTTTTAATGACCCCTAATGCGATATCTTCACGAAATAATAACATCCTAATAACCTCCTATTTTTTTATAAAAAGAAACAATGTAGCTTACGTTACATTGTTCTTTGATGCCTCATGATCTATACGTTTTTGTCTCGCATGACTAATTCGTTTCGCTACAACTTCTTTTGCTATCTTCACACTTCCCATCTCTTGTTTATCAGTCGTAATAAGGCTATCTACGCCCTCTAAAAAGAAATAACCATTTAATAACTCAATTAAAATTTGCGTATTTCTATCCGCACTAT
>Ga0209025_1000347_pt1 | contig 100528 bp, 94 predicted proteins | sample AraplaMF_Col_mLB_FD_184256 | JGI IMG/M metagenome (GOLD analysis project Ga0209025, IMG submission 184256) | Arabidopsis root microbial communities from the University of North Carolina, USA - plate scrape MF_Col_mLB (SPAdes) (version 2) | ecosystem: Host-associated > Plants > Roots >... | reverse complement strand
AGTACATAATTTTTTATAATAATGAACGTTCACAAAAACGACTCAACCGTTGTTCACCTGTAAAATACAGATTAACAACGGCTGCATAGTCTTTTTTATAGGTGTCTACTTGACAGGGTTAAGTCCAATCCCAGTCTTTTTTTTTTGAAAAGATCTATGAAAAATTAAAATTTCTAAATTTTGAAGGGGATACCCATATAAATGTTGAATTATTTACATTTGGAAAATATTGTATTTATTTCCAAGCTTTCTAACTGTCATTTTTATTCAAGAAAAGAATATTGTGTAATGAAATGAAGTTAAGTAATTTCAAAAAGGGTGAATGGAATTGAGCGAAAAGAAACCGTTTATTACTGAAGGTCATACAAAGGCTAGAAGTTTCTTTAGAATTGTTGGACCTTTAGTTGTTTTAATTGGAATATTGTTTATGGGTATAGGACTTTTTGATTTCTTTCGAGCGTTTAATAGTTTTAGTATGGGACCCACAAAGTTCCATTACATGTTTATTGGAATGCCCTTACTGTTTATTGGAATTGTGTTATGTAATTTTGGTTATGGAAGTGTGGCTGCTAGATATGTTGCAAGGGAAATGGCACCCGTTACAAGTGATACATTCAACTATGTTGGCCATGAGATTCAAGAAGGGGTAAAAGATATTAGTAAGGCTATTACAGAAGGCAAAAGAGAAGCTATTTCAGAACCGATGATTCATTGTAAAAATTGTTCTGCAGAGAATGAACAAAATGCAAATTTCTGCTCCAATTGCGGAAAAACGTTAAAAAATATTTGTAATGACTGTTTTGAAGAAAATCCAGCCGACGCTAATTTTTGTAATAAATGTGGGAACGAACTGATTTGATATCAACAAGAACTAGAATTCAACGATTCTAGTTTTTTACTTTGTTTACTAGTTTATAAGTTAAGGTACTACTGATCAGGAGGCTTATTATATGGAGTTGGTAAAGTATTTTAGATGGACTGGAATTATATGTTTACTATTTACTTATTTATCATTTATAGGTCGGTTTTTACATGAAACGGGGCAAGAAATTTATGACTATTTCTTATATGGGAGTGCTTCGGTTTTTATTATGATCTGTACAATCGGAGTAATAATATATAGTAAAAAATTTGGAATCATGTCATATGTTTTAGCTCTTTTAAGCTTCATTGGTTGGATTGTAGGTAATACATATACGACTAAGGCAATAGATTGGATTGCTAATGATACATATTATTCAATTCAAGGTGAGACCTTTATGGCGATGTTCGTCATTTGTTTAGTAGCAAGCATAGTCACTGGAATAGTCGCTTTTAAAAAAGGGGAAGCTGGTTTAGCTAAATTTTCAGGAGTTATTTTATTATTACTGCAAGGAATACTTTACGTATGTATGTTTGTTACATGGGTGTTAAGCGGAGGAGGATTTTGATATCGTTAGAAAAAAGATGGAGAATGAAATATATTCCTTCTCCCTTTTCCGAATCAGAAAGGGTATCAGAATAAACTAGATTCGATTAATTTTTCATGTTTCGGAAATTCCTTACCAACTATTGCTGTAGTTAGGTCTAAGACGATCATGAAGAAATGTGTCGAATTTATTTTTTGAAAAATTACAAAAATGGTATTTAGGAATTGAAAAAGAGATGTTATACTATCATCAACTGGTAATGACATCATTACTGTATCTGTTTTAATAATTCTATTTAGGGGGTGATAAATTTTATTCGAGGGTACAATAGGACATTTTTGTAAGCCTTTACATTTCAACTGGTAGTAACGTCATGATGAGATAAAGATCTTATTAGATTTAAAATCTATTAAACTTTCATGAGAAGGAAGGGAAACATTATGAAAAAATGGCTTATTATGCTTTTAACCTTAGCCTTAGGATTACTAGGTTTAGCTGGTTGTGGTTCTAGTGATCAAACATCAAGTGATGGTAAAGTAGAAATTACTTATGGATTTTGGGATAAGAAACAGGTTCCTGCGATTAATGAAATTATAAAATTATTTAATGAAAAATATCCGGATATTAAGGTGAAAACGGAACTTACGCCTTACGCTCAGTATTTCCAAAAGCTTGAAACGGCTGCAACAGGTGGAGCATTGCCTGATGTCTTATGGATGAATGGTCCACACGTAGTCCAATATGCTGAAGGTAAAGTAATTCTTCCGCTTAGCGAAATGGCTAAAAAAGATAATTATAGTTTAGACAACTATCCAAAGTCTTTAATTGATCTTTACACAGTTGATGGAAAATTATTTGGAATTCCAAAAGATTTTGATACGACAGGTTTATGGTATAACAAAAAGATTTTTGATGAAGCAGGTTTGCCATATCCAGATGACACTTGGGACTGGAACAAATTAAAGGAAGTAGCGACTAAACTAACAAACAAGGGTAAAGGTATTTGGGGTTATGCTGCGTTAATGGGTAACCAAGGTGGATATTATGATTTAATTTGGCAAAATGGCGGGCATATCGTTTCCGAAAATGGCAAGTCTGTTGGTTTTGACCAACCTGAGGCTATTGAAGCACTTAAATACAATATTAGCTTTATTAAGGAAGGGCTTTCTCCAACACAAGCCCAAATGACAGAAACGGCTCCTTCTGAATTATTCTCTTCAGGAAAAATAGCTATGATGTTTGATGGTCCTTGGATGGTCCCAGAATATAAAAAAAATCCTGATTTAAACGTTGCGGTTGTACCAAAAGGAAAACAACGCGCGGTTGCGATACATGGTCTATCTAATGTTATTGCGGCGAATACAAAACATAAGAATGCTGCTTGGAAGTTTGTACAGTTCCTGGGATCTAAAGAAGCAGCGGAAGTGTATGCGAACACGGGAACAGTTATTCCTGCTTATAATGGTACTCAAGAAGCTTGGATTCAATCTGTTCCGAACTTGAACTTAAAAGCCTTTATTGACGGTGTTGACTATTCTGTTCCACTTCCAAGTGTGAAAAATACCGGAGAAATTTGGCAATATGAAACAGATATTCTGAAAAAAGCTTGGAGCGGAGAAGAAAGTGTAGAGGATGCAGCAAAAGAGTTAACGAAAAAGGCAGATGAGGCACTAGCTAAGAACTAAAAAAATGAAGAGAAGAAGTTATTTCTTCTCTTTATTTTCCTTAAAAGGAGGGAAAACAGTGAAGGAAACTCCTCTACAAGTAGATGTGAAGGTTAATAGAAAATTAAAAGTTCCAAACTTATCTAAGACAAAGAAACGTTCGGACTTCTTTTGGGCATATCTAATGATTGCTCCAACTATGATAGGTTTATTAATTTTTTATTTATGGCCAATCATACAAACTTTTTACTTTAGTTTTACCGAATGGGGAGCATTTGGGCAGTATGAGTGGACTGGACTGGATAATTATAAACGGATGCTAGAGGATTCAAATCTACTGCAGTCGTTTAAAAATACAGGGATATATATTATTTTTACGGTTCCTATTGGGGTTTTCCTTTCTATTCTTCTTGCGGTACTCTTAAACCAAAAAATTAAAGGGAAATCTGTCTATCGAACTTTATATTTTTTACCAGTTATTACTATGCCTGCTGCAATCGCCATGGTGTGGAAATGGCTATATAATTCTGATTATGGGCTACTGAATTATTTTTTATCTCTTTTTGGAATAAAGGGTCCACAATGGGTTAGTGATCCGAAAATTGCATTATATTCGATAATTGTAGTGGCAGTTTGGAGTGGAATTGGTTATAACATGGTCATATTCTTATCTGGTCTGCAGGGAATACCAAAGACTTATTATGAAGCAGCGGAAATGGATGGGGCTGGTCCCATCAAGGTATTCTTTAAAATAACATTGCCGCTACTATCTCCAGTTATTTTCTTTGTTACAATCATGTCTTTAATTGGAGCGTTTCAAGTATTTGATTTGATTTTCATGATGATTGGAAAAAGTAGTACAGCTTTGGAAAATACAGAATCAATTGTTTATTTATTTTATCAGCATGCATTCGTTTTAAACGATAAAGGTTATGCAGCCGCAATTGCTGTTTTATTATTGGTTGTCATTTTGATTATTACTGCAATTCAAATGGTTTTACAGAAAAAATGGGTTCACTATGATTAAAGGAGGAGTAACCATTGGAAAAAACGAGACAGATTTTTACAAGTAAAACCTTTCTAATCCATTTAATCCTAATTATCGGCTCGGTAGCGATGGTCCTACCTTTTATTTGGATGATCCTTACCTCATTAAAGACTTATGCAGAGTCAATTCATGTTCCACCCGTTATCATTCCTAAGGATTTTCAATGGGGGAACTACAAAGAAGTATTTGCATTGCTCCCTTTTTTAAAATTTATGCTAAACACTTTAATTGTTACGGTAATTCGTACAACAGGGCAATTATTTCTATGTTCAATCGCCGCATATGCATTTGCAAGGATTGAATTTCCAGGCAGAAATATACTGTTTATGATAGCGCTATCTGTTTTAATGGTACCAGGGCAAGTTTTTTTACTTCCACAATATATGATTATGGTGAAATTAGGTTGGTTGAACACACTGCAAGCAGTAGTGGTTCCAGGTTTATTTAGTGCATTCGGAACTTTCCTATTACGTCAATTTTTTATGGGGCTTCCAAAAGAGTTAGAAGAAGCGGCTAGACTGGATGGCTGTAACCATTTTCAAATTTATTGGAGGGTTATGCTACCACTGGCAAAGCCAGGGTTGGTTGCCTTGGGGATTTTTACTACTCTTTGGAGCTGGAATGAGTTGATGTGGCCAATGATTGTCAATAGTTCACCTGAGTCTATGACTCTATCAGTTGGATTGACATCGCTTCAGGGGCAATATTTAACAAATTACCCTATTTTGATGGCAGGCTCATTTTTAGCAATCTTACCAATGCTAATCTTGTTTATTGTCCTACAAAAACAATTTATTGAAGGAATTGCTGTTACAGGTGGAAAATAAATGTAATTACAAATCGAGGAGGAACTGAAAATGAAAGCAGCATTAATTGGTGCAGGTAGTAGGGGTTTTTACGCATATGGATCTTATGCACTCGAATATCCTCAGGAGATTCAATTCATTGCAGTAGCTGAACCGAATAAAGAAAAGAGAGATAAATTTGCAGAAGCTCATCATATTCCTGAGAATATGAGATTTGAAGATTGGACAGAATTGTTAGAAAAAGAACAACTTTGTGAAGCACTTTTAATTTGTAGCCCTGATCGTGATCATTATAAGCCTGTCATGAAAGCAATTGAAAAAGGTTATAGTATTTTGCTAGAGAAACCGATGTCACCGGCACCCCATGAGACATTAGAAATTGCTGAAGCAGCTGAGAAAAACAATATATTATTAACTGTTTGCCATGTTATGAGATATGCTCCATTTTATCAAGCATTAAAAGAAATCGTAGACCGAAAAGTAATCGGTGATATTGTGTCGATTCAATGGAATGAAAATGTAGGCTATTTTCATCAGGCACATAGTTTTGTCCGTGGTAACTGGAGCAATTCAGGTAAATCAAGTTCGATGATTTTACAAAAGAGCTGCCATGATATGGATATGTTAGCTTGGTTGATTGGTACGGAATGTAAGAGCGTATCCTCATACGGAAGCTTAACTTATTTTAAAAAGGAAAATGCTCCTGAAGGTTCAACCCAACGCTGTTTAGATGGATGTAAAGTGGAAAAGGAATGTTCTTATTCAGCTGCTAAGTGGTATTTACATGATAGGGATGTCTGGCCTGCCAATGTTATATCAGCAAATCCTAGCATTGATAGCAGACTAAAAGCGATTCAAGACGGTCCATATGGACGTTGTGTGTTTCATTGTGATAACGACGTCGTTGATCACCAAGTGGTTAATTTATTATTTGAAAACGATGTGACTGTTGCCTTTACTATGACTGCGTTTACAAATGAAACCTACCGTAACTTTAAAATTATGGGAACAAAGGGAGAAATAAGTGGCAATGATGCGAGAAATGAAATTGAAATCAACCATTTTCCAGGTAAAAAGGAAACGGTTCATCCTGAAACAGTGGATGGTGGGCATATGGGTGCAGATACGAGTATTATGGCGGATTTCATCCTTAGTGTGAAACAGAAAGATAGAGGCAGTCTAACGTCGGGTATTGTTTCGGCTAAAAGTCATATGATTGCTTTTGCTGCTGAGGAATCAAGAGTTTCAGGAGCAATGGTGTCATTAGAGGATTATATGAGAAATTTGAAAATGACAAAAGAGGAAGTATTATAAAAATTTCACTGCGACATTATGTGGTAACTTTTTCAAAATTATGTATAATATAATTATATCTAACTGGTTATGACAAAGATACCACTTAAAGGAGCTTATCATGGTAGAAAAGGATTCTCGACTTCCGCTTTATTATCAATTAATGGATATTTTATTAGAAAAAATCGAATCAGGTGAACTTGTTGAAAATGATCAATTGCCGTCTGAACGTGAATTATGTGATTCCTATCAGGTCAGCCGGACAACGGTAAGACAAACCATGCAAGAGCTGGAAAAACAAGGATATATTTATAAGATTCATGGAAAAGGGACCTATGTTTCACCAAGAACGTATAACCAAAGTCTTGTGAAATTTTATAGTTTTACGGAAGAAATGAAGAAAGCTGGAAAGCTTCCAACTTCTAGAGTCGTTTCTTTCGAAAAAGTCTTCTGTGATAATAAAATAGCAAAGGCTATGGATCTTCCGGTCGAAGAAGAAGTATTTAAGATCATTCGTTTAAGGCTTGCAGACCAGGAACCGATGTTATATGAAACTTCTTATGTTCCAGTCAAGGGATTTAGCAGCCTTTCCAGTCAAAAATTGGAGAATACGCCGATGTATGAGATATTTAGTTCCGAGTATAATGTGAAAATTTCCAGTGCACTGGAAAGCTTTATGGCGGTTAGCGCTAATAAATTGGAAGCTGACATGTTAAACATTATTGAAGGTGCCCCATGTCTTATGTTAAAACGTATTACTTATGACCAAAGTAAAGTGATTGAATATACGATATCCATTGCTAGAGGAGATAAATTTACTTATACGGTAGAATTGAAATAGATACGCAAAGTATCTATTCTAATTCAACTGGTAATGATGACACGAACAGTTTGAATGGAGGAGAATGTATGGAGCTATTAAAATCAAGTGAAATCGAGAGAATGAATGTCGGTGCCAGCCATACAGCGAAAGAAATAGCCCAGCAACCTAGATTATGGAATGAAACAAAGGATATCCTGTTAATCAATAGAGATCGTATTCTATCATTTTTAAAAAATATTGAAAAAAAGCATGAGCAACTGCGAATCATTTTGACAGGAGCTGGTACCTCTGCTTTTGTAGGAGACACCATTCTTCCTCATCTAAAAGGAATAGTGGATAACAAAAAAATAGTTGTGGAAAGTATTGCTACAACGAATATCGTTTCGAATCCTCATTCATTTCTAGATAAGAACTTTCCGACGATAATGATTTCCTTTGCCCGCTCAGGCAATAGCCCAGAGAGCTTAGCGGCTATTCAATTGGGAGAGCAAATTGTTGAGCACTTTTACGGAATTATTTTTACATGTAATGAAAATGGACTATTAGCTGTGAAAAAGAAAAGCGATGAAAAACACTTAGTCATCTTTATGCCTGAGGAAGCAAATGATCAAGGTTTTGCGATGACAAGCAGCTTTACGACCATGCTTCTCTCGATTTTGCTTCTATCTCATGTTAAACAAATTCACAAATGGGAGGAAACACTTGATAATCTAATTCAAGCCGGCCACACGATCATAAAAGAAAGTGAAAAAAGTGTAAGAGAACTAGCTGCTTCTACTTTTTCAAAAGTTGTTTATTTAGGCTCCGGTGTATTTGAAGGGTTAGCAAGAGAGTCTTCTTTAAAACTGTTAGAGTTAACGGGCGGAACGATACCATCAACCTTCGACACTTCATTAGGGTTCCGACATGGTCCTAAGTCAATTTTAGATAAAGATACAATTGTATTCGTGTTCTTATCTTGCCACTCTTACACAAGACAATATGATCTCGATATATTAGAAGAGATTTATAGAGAAACCGATCGAGGGAAGGTCGTGGCTATTTCCTCCTTTAAGGATGAAGCAGCAGAAAAACATTGTGATCTTTTTTATCATGTTAATCTACCTACGATTAATGAAGATATTTTACTAGCATTTCCTTTTATCTTATATGCTCAAACCTTTGCGATGTATAAATCTATTAATCTTGGTTTTTCACCAGATAATCCATCACCTTCAGGAGTAGTAAACAGGGTCGTGAAAGGCGTCAAAATTTACCCTTATTCTAATGAGGTGAAAAATGGAGGGGAGTTATCATGATTATTTCAAGAAGTGCGATACTGCTAGATGCACAGTCAAAGGGATATGCTGTACCGGCATTTAATGTTCATAACTTAGAAACAATGAAAACCGTTTTAGAAGTGGCTCAAGAGCTACGATCCCCGGTCATGATTGCTGCGACACCAAGTACGGTGAGCTATATTGGTAAGGAATTTCTGGTTAGCATGATGGTAGCCGCTAAAAAAAGCTACGATATTCCAATTTGTTTTCACCTTGATCACCATGAAAAGGTTGAAGATATTAAAGAATTAATCCAAAGGGGGATCCCATCTGTCATGATCGATGCTTCTCATTATGACTTTGAGGAGAATGTTAGAATCGTCCGTGAAGTAGTAGAGTATGCTTCTCCTTTTGGCGTGGCAGTTGAAGCAGAACTTGGGAGGCTAAGTGGAATCGAGGATGATTTGGAAATAGATGAAAGGGATCAGATTTATACAAATCCGACTGAAGCCCATGAGTTTGTTTCCAGAACCGGAATTGATTCATTAGCAGTCGCCATTGGTACGGCTCATGGACTTTATAAAGGGGAACCCAAATTAGATATTGATCGATTAACTGCCATTCAAAAGGAAGTTAATATCCCACTAGTTCTTCATGGTGCTTCAGGGTTGCCAGATGAATTAGTTCAAAAAACGATTAAGCGAGGTATTTGTAAAGTAAATATTGCCACTGAATTAAAGATGGCTTTTATAAAGGGACTACGCGGATATTTACAAGAACATCCAGATGCGAATGACCCAAGGTATTATTTTAAAGATGCAATCGCAGAAATGAAAAAAGTGGTTGCTGATAAAATCAAAATGTGCGGCAGTATGAATCGAGGATAGAAAAATGATTGCGACAGTGACGTTAAACCCGGCTATTGATATTAGGTACAGCCTATCAGCCTTTCAGTTGGACGAAGTGAATCGTGTTTCATCCGTGGATAAAACAGCAGGCGGTAAAGGGCTGAACGTCTCGCGTGTTTTATCACAGTTAGGGGCTGAAGTTACTTGTACTGGATTTCTAGGAGGGAAAAGCGGTGAATGGATTGCAGAGCAACTCCATAATTGGAAGTTAATCAATCGCTTTATACCAATACAAGGTGAAACAAGGTTTTGTTTAACGATTGAATCAAGGGAAGGTCATACAGAAATCCTTGAACATGGCCCAAAGATAGTGGAAAATGAAAGGAAAGAGTTTTTGAAATATTTCGACACCATCCTCGAATCAGTAGGACATATCGTGGTTTCTGGTAGCCTACCAGGTGGTTTAGAGACGGGTTTCTACCGGCAGCTGGCAGAAAAGGCAAAACAACATGGAAAGTATTTACTATTAGATTCAAGTGGGGATGCATTAACTCAAGGTGTTCAAGGGAAGCCCTATTTAATAAAACCAAATAGGGAAGAATTTTGCAAGTTAATTGGTGAAGGACAAATATCTTTAAAAGGCATGATGTTGCATGCTCAGGAAATCTGTCAGAATGGAGTGGAATTCGTCCTTCTTTCATTAGGGGAAGACGGGGCCTTATTAATTAGTAAAAGCCGGGTGCTTCAAGCTATTATCCCAACCTTAACAACTGTTCATCAAGTGGGTTCAGGAGATAGTATGCTTGCCGGCTTCACATATGCTCATTCAAGGGGATATCCAATTGAGGAGGTACTTAAGTGGTCGTGTGCATGCGGAATGTCAAATGCGGTATCGGAAAGAACGGGATCAATCGATTTATCTCAAGTGCAAAACTTTTTAGATGTCATTAAGGTAAATGAATTAACAGGGGGCGTGTAATGTGGGCTATATTGTTTGTTTTGATATCGGAGGTACGTTTATCAAATATGGGCTAATGGATCAAAATGGTCATTTGATCATCAAAGACAAAGTGGTGACCCCTAAAAGTGAAATACAAAAGTTCCTTCCTGAGATTCTAGTCGAAAAGATAAAAATACTCCAAAATGATTTTTCAATAGCAGGAATTGGAGTCTCTACCTGTGGTCTGGTCGATCATGAAAAGGGAGAAATTTTGTTTTCCAACAATCTTCCCGGCTATTCCGGAATGAAGTTGGCTGACATTTTATTCAATAAATTTAAATTACCTGTTAGTGTTGAAAACGATGTTAAAAGCGCCTGCTTAGGTGAAATGTGGAAAGGTGCTATTCAAAGAATGCGAAATGTGGTTTTTTTAACATTAGGAACAGGCATAGGCAGTACTATAATCGTAGACGGAAAGATTGTGAATGGATCCCATAATTTAGCTGGTGAACTAGGCCACACTGTTATCGTCAGAGATGGACGCGTTTGCGGCTGCGGAAGAAAAGGTTGTTACGAACGATATGCTGCCACATCAGCTTTAGTAAATGATTTCATAGAAGAAAAGAAGAAACATGGTGAATTTGTAAAGAATATTTCCGGAGAAGAAATTCTCAAGTTAGTGATGGAAAAGGATTCAATTGCTTCAAATGTATATAAAAAATTTATTCATTATATAAGTATTGGACTTGTAAATGTTGCACATCTGCTCAATCCAGAGGCAATCATTATCGGAGGAGGAATTGCAGAACAAGCAGACCAATTTATCCTTGATATCAATGCTGAGATTACAAAGGAAATCATGCCGATTTATGAAAAGGGAAACTTAGTATTTCCTTCAGTCTTAGGAAATGACGCTGGATTGTACGGAGCATGTTTCAAAGTATTAAAGAAGCTAAACCACTTACAGGTATAATTTTGAAGGGTGAGAGGTAGCACATACTGTGGAGTTGCCAATTATTCTTCAACTAGTTAGGATTCAAGAGGAGTGGGAATGGAATGAAAGCGATTATGGCAGAAAAATTTTATACATTGAATCAAGTCTTGGATACCGGCTATTTATTGATTGAAAATGGAAAAATTCAAGAAATTACTTCGAAAAAGCCTTCATGTGAGATTTTGGATTTTTCAGGTTTTTCAGCCATTCCTGGCATGATTGATATCCATATTCATGGACTCGCGGGCAATGACACGATGGACGGAAGTATCCATTCATTGCAAGAAATGTCCATGTCGCTCGCTCGGAACGGTGTCACGGGATTTTTACCAACTACTCTTACCCATGAATTTGAAAAAATTAAAAATGCAATAAAAGTTGTCAGTGAAGCGATGGGTAAGACAAGAGGTGCAGAAATCATTGGTTCTTACGTAGAAGGACCTTATATTACTCCAGAGCATCGTGGAGCACATCCCGTCAAATTTATGCGTGAACTCTCTTTGGATGAGTTGAAAGAGTTAATTGAGATTTCAAACAAAACAATTAAGATTATGACAGTTGCTCCTGAAAAAGAACTTGCAGACGAAGCGATTAAATTCTTAACGGAAAAAGGAATTCACGTCTCGATTGGTCATACCAATGCAGACTATGATACTACAAATAACGCAATTGAACACGGAGCAAGGATTGCGGTCCATACTTATAATGGGATGCGTGGGTTTAACCATCGAGATCCTGGATGCGTTGGAGCCGTGCTCACAAATGATCAATGCTATTGCGAGTGTATCGCTGATTTGCACCATGTTCATCCCGGGGCAATCAAGCTACTTTATAAGTCAAAAGGGAAGGACCGTGTGTTATTGATTAGCGACTCAATGGCAGCTGCTAATTTGCCCGACGGCAATTATACCTTAGGGACATTAGAAGTAAAGGTGGAAAATAAAATTGCCCGGACTTTGGAAACAGGATCACTAGCAGGGAGTACCACTAATTTAATGGAATGCTTAAAAAATATAAAAGATGTTCTGGGTATTCCACTTGAAAGCATTTTACCAATGGTAAGCTTAAACCAAGCAAAACTATTGAAAATTGATCATGAAGTAGGAAGCCTAGAACCTGGAAAAAAAGCAAACATTGTCATGATTGATCAGAAATTAAATGTAAAAGCCACGTTTATTAATGGGAAACTGGTTTATGGTGCCTGACACTAATTAATGGGTGAGAGATACACGGTTAGAATAATCTAGCTTGAACTTGGTAATTTTAACTGCACTCCAATTGTTGTGGTGTACAACAATTGGAGAGCAGTTAAAGATATTGTTTTTTTTACAATTTAACTAGTAAATAGCATTTTTCTGAATCATGCAGTTGGTCTCAAAGTTCGTTCTTGTCGAGTGTTTTTACTCCGGTTCCCAAATAGCGGTTGCAATAATTAGCTCATTAGCATTTTCAATAAAGATAAAATTTTCGTAGTTCATTATTTGTTTAGGTCGTCCATTTTTATATGTCTGAATTCTAAAATTACTTGTTTTACTATAGACTACAAACCTAATATACTTTGTTCGATAATACTGTGCTTATTCGAGCATATTCCCCAAACATCCCCTTAGCAGTTATATTCCTCGAAATTCAAGGCGCCAGATTTCTTCCTTTTAGTTAGTAATTCGAAGCAACATATTCGCCTAATTTAATAGTTGTGCAAGTCAGACCTAAACCAATAAAAAAGAACACATAGTATATTACTATGTGTTCTGAATCTTTATTTATTATTTTAGATTTTCTGGGTTTAAACCTTCTAATTCTGAAATTACGAAACGACCATCTTTTCTGATTAAAACGTCATCGAAGTAAATTTCTCCTCCACCGTATTCAGGGCGTTGGATACAAACCATATCCCAATGGATATTTGAGTTATTACCATTGTATGCTTCATCATAAGCTTGACCAGGAGTGAAGTGGAAACTTCCATCGATTTTCTCATCGAATAAAATATCACCCATTGGATGTAAGATGTATGGGTTTACTCCAATTGCGAATTCTCCGATATAGCGTGCGCCTTCATCTGTATCAAATACTTTGTTAATTCGCTCAGAATCGTTAGCAGTTGCTTCAACAATTTTACCATCTTTAAATTTAAGTTGAACATTTTCAAATGTAAAACCATTGTTTGGTGATGGCGTATTGTAAGAAAGTGTACCATTTACTGAATCACGAACTGGTGCAGTAAATACTTCTCCATCAGGAATATTCATTTCACCAGCACATTTAATTGCTGGAATATCTTTAATTGAGAACGTTAAATCTGTTCCTGGACCTTTAATTTGTACTTTGTCAGTGCGGTTCATTAATGCCACAAGTGCATCCATAGCATTGTCCATTTTACCGTAGTCTAGGTTACAAACATCGAAGTAGAAATCTTCAAATGCCTCTGTGCTCATTTTTGCAGATTGAGCCATAGAATCTGTTGGGAAACGTAAAACTACCCATTTAGTTTTTGGAACACGAATTTCTCTATGTACTTTATGTCCAACAGTTTTACCATGTATTTTTGTTTTTTCATCTGGTACATCAGAAAGCTCACTAATATTTACACCTGAACGTAAACCGATATAAGCATCCATGTCTTTCATAACATTTGCTTCATATTCAGCAATTTTATTGAAATGTTCTTCAGTAGCACCCATTAATAAAGCGCGGTCTACTTTATGATCTTTAATTGAAACGAAAGGAAAACCACCAGCAGCATATGCTTCTTTTACTAAAGCAGTTACTAATTCTGATTCAAGTTTAAAATTTTCGATTAAGATTTTTTCCCCTGGTTGTAATTTAACAGAGTAATTGATTAAGTTTTTAGCTAATTTAGCAATACGTGGATCTTTCATGAAAATTCCCTCCAATAATATGACTATAATCCTATTGTAAACTATTTGGTCAGTTTTGTTTACTGATAGTATTCTTTTTTTACAAAAGAATTTGAAAACTTGGTGAATGACTTATTTAGTGTTTGGTAAAATTTGTAGTATAATACAAAATAAGAGAATTATATTTGTGGAAAGCTATGGAAGAAAGGGGTCACATGAATGAATCTTATTTCAGTTAGTACATTTATTGCAGCTATAGCATTTGTAGTTTTAGTTATTTTTATTTGTCGTTCGTTATTCCGTTTTGAAAAGGTATTAAGAGGTGTTGAACATACACTTTCGGAGACACAAAAGGATGTACACGATGTTTGTGTTGAAACGGTTCAATTAATACATACTTCTAATCACTTAGCTGAAGAAGCAAAAATATTTGTTAATAATTCTAACGAATTAACAAAAGATATGCGAGAGCGGGCAAAATCCTTTGATGTATTGGCTAGATCAGTCGAAGAAGTAGGCGTGACAATCTCTGAGATGAACGAAAAAGTCAGAGATACAGCTACAAATGTTACAAATACTGTTAAAATTAGTACCGAAAAAATGTCTCAAGCCTTAAAATGGGGTTCGACTGCAGTTGATATTTGGGATAAGATTAAAACGAAGCGTGAGGGAAAAAAGAATAATGGTCAAAAGAATTTCGACGATTCAAGAGTTTGAAGAGCTAATTAATTTGAATGAAAAATTTGTTTTCTTAAAACACAGTACAACATGTCCAATAAGTCATGCAGCTTATACTGAATTTTTAGCATTTGCTACAGCTTATGAAGAAATTCCTTTGTATTATTTACAAGTTCAAGATGACCGTGAACTTTCAAACTATATTGCCGAGAAGACATCTATTAGACACGAATCTCCTCAGTTATTTATTTTTGAAAACGGTGAAGCAGTATATAATACTTCTCATTTTTCAATTAAAAAAGAGTCAATCGAAAATGCATTATTAAAAAAATAGTTAGATAAAGTGAACTGCACCTCTAATTGTTAGACACAACTAACAATTAGAGGTGCAGTTTTATTGACTACTATTTCATTAATGCAGAAAATAATCCTGAAAAAAGAGAAGTGAACTTGCCACTTCTCCTTCCAAAGTTTAATTTATTCTACGTCAAAGCCAGCAGCTTTCCATGCGGCAGTTCCACCATCAATATATGCCACATCTGTGAATCCCATTTTCTTAAGTAAATAAGCACCTAAAGATGCTTGTCCTCCAGCACCACAAGTTACTAAAACTGGACGATTTCGATCAGCCAGACGTGGTTCACGTAAATGTTCTGGTAATTCAAGATCAGCTCGAATTGGAAGCATACCAAGTGAAATATTCACACTACTTGGAATTAAACCACAAGCACCTGCATCTGTTGCATCTTGTACATCAATTACGAATGTATCTGGATTAGAATTAATTTTTTCACGAGCTTCAGCTGAACTGATACCTGCTACATTCTCACGAGCCTCTGCTACCATTTGTTTAAAAGTAATAGCCATCATTACCCCTCCATAATTTATAAATTTAGAAATTCCTAAAAATGGAAACTTCATTTTATACAATACACCTTTTATTACCAATAATTCAAATTTACTTAGGAGGTACGACTGAGGAGGCTCAGCGCTCGTCCCACGGAAAGCGGGCATCATGGAGCGGAAACCCACAAATCTCTATATTTAATTTCAACAATGTTTAAGTTAATAATCTCTAAAAAAAAGATACCCGCCTCAAAGTATAGGGTTGCCAAGCAATCCTTTTTCTAATTTATATGAAATAAATATACTGAAACTTTTCTAAAATAATGCTGATATTTTGATTAGCTGTCTATAAAGTGACATAATAACACATGAGATAAAGGTATTTTTGCTAGGAGGACTTTAAATTGACTAACAATGATTTAGAACAACTAAGAAGTGAAATAGATGAGATTAACCATCAAATATTTGAATTACTAAATAAAAGAGGCGAAATCGTAAAGAAAATTGGCGTGGCGAAAATTGATCAAGGTGTTAAAAGATATGATCCAGTTAGGGAACGAAAAATGCTTGATCATATTGCTTCGATAAATGATGGACCTTATAGTACTTCAACACTACAACATATTTTTAAAGAAATATTTAAAAGTAGCTTAGAACTTCAAGAGGAAGCTGACAAAAAGGTTTTACTTGTTTCTAGAAAAAGAAAATCGGAAAATACAATTGTTGAGGTAAATGGAGTAAAAATTGGTGATGGTAATCCGATTATAATCGCGGGACCTTGTGCAGTTGAAAGCTATGAACAAGTAGATTCAGTTGCAAAAGTGTTAAAAGAACAAGGGGTGAAAATTATGCGTGGTGGAGCATTTAAACCACGAACATCACCTTATGATTTTCAAGGTCTTGGAGAAGATGGCTTAAGAATATTAAAAGAAGTTGGTCAAAATCATGGACTTGCAATTATAAGTGAGATTGTTAGCCCAGAACACATTGAAATGGCACTAGATTATGTAGATATAATTCAAATAGGTGCACGTAATATGCAAAACTTTGAATTATTAAAAGCAGCTGGTGCTGTTAATAAACCTATCTTACTTAAAAGAGGGTTAGCGGCTACGATTGAAGAATTTATTTATGCTGCTGAATATATTATGTCTGAAGGAAATCAAGAAATTATTTTATGTGAGCGAGGCATTCGAACATACGAGAAAGCAACTAGAAATACATTAGATATTACTGCGGTTCCTATTTTAAAACAAGAAACTCACTTACCAGTTTTAGTAGATGTAACGCATTCTACAGGAAGAAGAGATCTCTTAATACCAGCTGCAAAGGCGGGGCTTGCAATTGGAGCAGATGGAATTATGGCCGAAGTTCATCCAGATCCTGCAACGGCTTTAAGTGACACTGCTCAACAAATGAATTTTGAGCAATTCGATCAGTTTATGTCAGAAATAAATTCATTCATAAATAGATAAAACTGTAAAAGCACTGATAGGATGATTTTCCTAAAGGTGCTTTTTTGAATAATTTGTGAACATTTGATTTAAATTAGCTTTATATAGTATATTACTTCAAATATTTTACATTTTTTTCTAATCGTTCTATTGAAGGAATATATAATTTTCTATAAGATAGAATGAAGGCACTATTTTTGTGGAATACGACAATTAATGACTATTTTACTGAAATAACTAACAAACTACATAATAGATAGAATTAAATAGAGGAGTGAGTAAAATGACGGTTACAATTTACGATGTAGCACGCGAGGCAAACGTTTCCATGGCTACTGTCTCTCGTGTAGTAAACGGAAACCCAAATGTAAAACCTACGACACGTAAAAAAGTAAATGAGGCAATTAGTCGTTTAGGATATCGACCAAATGCAGTTGCTAGAGGACTAGCTAGTAAGAAAACAACAACTGTCGGAGTAATTATTCCAGATATATCGAACAGTTTTTATGCAGAACTTGCCCGTGGTATTGAAGATATCGCAACAATGTATAAATACAATATTATATTAAGTAACTCTGATGAAAATATTGAAAAAGAGATTACTTTAATTAATAACATGTTAGCTAAACAAGTCGACGGTATACTGTTTATTGGTGGAGCTATTACAGAGGTTCATAAAGAAGAGTACGAAAGAGCTGGTGTACCGATTGTACTAGCAACTACTTATGATCAGTCAAAAACGATTCCTTCTGTAAACATTGATTATGCTCAAGCAGCGTTTGATGCAGTAGATTATCTAATTAAAAAAGGGCATCAAAAAGTAGCGTTTGTTAATGGACCAACTGAAAATAACCTTATTGGGTTAAGTAAGTTAGAAGGCTATAAACGTGCATTGCAAGAAAATGGTATTGAGTTTGATGAAGAACTAGTAACTTTTGGAGACCATACTTATGAATCCGGTAGTGAAGCATTTGAAACGTTTCATGAACGCAATTTAGTGCCTTCTGCGATTTTTGTTGCTTCAGATGAAATGGCGATTGGTGTCATTCATAGTGCACAAGATCACGGACTATTAGTTCCTAACAATTTAGAAGTTATTGGATTTGATAATACTAGACTTGCGATTATGGTTCGTCCGAAGCTAACGACTGTTGCTCAACCAATGTATGATATTGGTGCTGTTGCCATGAGACTACTAACAAAATTTATGAATAAAGAAACGGTTGAAGATACAACGGTTATTCTTCCTCACCATCTTCAAATTCGACAATCAACAAAATAAATGAGAAAAGAAGCTAGAACTGAATTGTTCTAAAGCTTCTTTTTTTTGTCTTTACCCTCGATAAGTGAGAAAAGTAGATACACTATATGAATAAAAACCACATTACCCCAAGTTTGAGATGAAATTTTATTCTAATAAAAACTTAATAATTGAAGATAATACAAATTTCTATTTTATAAGTAAAACAGTGACAAATTCTTTAACAAAAATTGATAAAAAACTAAGTAAGTGAATAGCTTTCAACTGGAATATTCCCCCAATTTACTGTGAATCAAACGACAAGTACAATATGAATTAGTAGGAAGATACTAGGTTCTAAAAGAATAAAGCCTAGTTTTTACTATTTATTCGTGCCGATTCCTTTCAATTAAATCTTGTAGTATTTCCCCCAATCAACCTATTAATTTTCAATTTTCTTCCTAATCTTTCTCATAAATTATTTGTTTGTTGTTAACGAGAACTAAAAAGCAAGATGCGTTTCATCGATTCATTTTTAGTAGTTTTACAATTTTATATAGTTATAACTTTGGTACTAAAATATTTGAGGTATCAAGTTTAAATTATAAATGGATAAACAAAAGGAGAGGAATTAATGAAGGAATTTAAAAGGAAATCTTTGAAAGTACTCGCAACTGCATCAATGTTATCAATGTTTTTCTCATCATTTACTGCTTCAGCCGAAAGTCCTGAAAACAACCCAGTTCCTAAACAAAGTATAGAAGAAATTCTCAAACAAGGAAGAGAGATTCTCTTAAAAAGACAAAAAGCTTTTGCACCTGATGCAAAGGACCAATTCGGATATAAAGACCTAAAAGAAAAAGGATTAGCAAAAGCATATAAGCCTGATGATCAAGTCCGATTAATTGTTGAAATAGAAGAACCAACTATGAATGAAAAATCAGGTTTAAGTAAAAAAGAGCGTTTTAAGCAAAAACAAGATCAAGTAATTTCCCAAATTCCAATTAGTAAGGATTCAAAAACGAAATCAGCTGCTAATAAAATTAAACATCGCTATTATGAAGGATTTAACGGTTTCAGCTTACAAACAGAGTTTCAAAACATAAAAGAAATAGAATCAATTCCTGGCGTAACAAATGTTCATATTGCAAGAACTTATCAGCCTGCAATGGGAGCAAGTAAAGAATTAGTCCAAGCCCAAAAAGTATGGAATCAATACGGGTATGAAGGTGAAGGTTTACTTGTTGCAATTATTGACTCGGGTATAGATTACACTCATAAAGATATGACGTTAACTGAAAAAGGGAAACAAAAAGAGAAATGGACGAAAGACGGGATAAAAGGCAAATTTGCAGAAACATCGGTTAACGAAGTTTGGTATAGCGATAAAGTTCCTACAGGATATGATTGGGCAGATGATGATACAGATGTAATACCTGGAGAATATGGTAGCTCACATGGTACACACGTAGCTGGTACAGTTGGAGCAAATGGAGATGAAGCAACCGACGGAGTTGAAGGTATTGCACCTGGAGTTCAATTATTAGCTGAAAAAGTATTTTCTGATAATAGTAGTGGTGCAACTGAGGATGATATTATCGCTGGAATTGAACATGCTGTTACAATGGGTGCGGATGTAATTAACATGAGTTTAGGTACTGACTCAGGCTATGTAGGAGAGGAAAACGATCCGATTCAAAAATCAATTCGTCAAGCGACTGAGCAAGGTTCACTTGTTATCGTTGCAAGCGGTAATGCATCATATAGTACTAAAAATTATTTATTACAATCATCTTTAAAACCATATGCGGAGAACCCTGATATTGGTGTAGTTTCCGAACCATCTGTAAGTCCTTATGCGATCTCAGTAGCGTCTTATGAAAATTCAAAAATTCATCTTAATACATTAGCAGAATCGAATGGAATGCAGTTACCGTTTCAAGATCAAACTCAATTTCCATCTTCTTATAATTTTAAATTCTCTAAAGCTTTGTCATCTGGTCAAGATTATGAATTGGTTTATGTTGGCGGGGGGTTAGAAGCTTCTGATTTTAATAAAGACTTAAACGGTAAGATCGCGGTAGTGAAGCTACAGGATATATATAGCTATTATTCTACTTTCCAATTTGATGCTGAGCGTAAAGGTGCAAAAGCAGTAATTATTATACCACCCGACAATAACGAGATGGAAGATTATCCATACTTAAGGTTAAGTCCATATTCAATCCCAGTAGCAACAACTGGTAAGGTGGTTGGAGATACATTAATTAGTAAATTGACAAGTGGTCAAGTTGTAAAAATGCATTTATCAAATGGGATATATATCGATAATCCTACTAAAAATACAATGTCAGATTTTTCATCTATTGGTGCTCCGCATACGTTAGATTTCAAGCCGGAGCTATCTGCACCTGGCGGTAGTATCTATTCTACTGTTCCAGGAAACGATTATGAAGTTATGAGTGGAACATCAATGGCAACTCCGCATGTAGCAGGTGGTTCAGCATTATTATTACAATCTTTATATGAAAAAGGATTATCACATTCGAAAGAAACAGCTTTAAAAGCAAAGATTGCATTAATGAATACAGCAAAAATACTACAAGATCCACGTAAGAACAATGAAGTACCATACTCTCCTCGCGTTCAAGGATCAGGTTTAATGCAAATTCAAAACGCGATTAAAACACCTGTACTCGTAACTAGTACAAATACGCCTTTAGAGCAAGCAGGGGCTGTTGCATTAAAAGAGATTAAAAATGACAGAGCGATTTTCAATTTGAATGCGGAATCACTTCAAAAGCTTAAACCGAAAGAAGAACTGGAATATTCCGTTTTTGTGGATGTCTTAACGGATGAAACAGAAATGAAAGAGTTTGACTTAGATAATGATGGAACGTTAGATTCGAAAGAGTATTTAACTTTATCAAGTAAGCGATTAGATGGTGTTAACACATATGTCAACGGAGAAAAAGTAACCTCTGTACAAGGAACAACATTAAAGATTAAATCAGGGCAGGAAAAAAATCTGAATGTTGAGATTCGATTGCCTAGGGGCTTAAAGAAAGGTGCATTTATTGAAGGGTTTGTTCGCTTAGAGCCTACTGGAAAAGGTAGTGATTCTAATGTTCCATTAACAGTTCCATATATGGGATTTAATGGAGAGTGGGATCAAGCAAAAAACATCGATCCAGCAGCATGGGATAAGGATGCATTTTTAGGATATACGGCACTTTGGGATGATGTAACCGATCTTCCTATGGGATACGATCCTTATACAGGTAGATTTGATATAAACCATATAGCTGTGTCACCGAACTTCTATGGTCATGGTGCTTATTCTACATTCACGACATTACGTAATTTACAAAAAACAGAAATGTACGTACAAAATCAAAAAGGAAAAACAATTCAGTACCTAGGCGATTTTAGTGAATATACAGGTAAGCCGTGGAAGTTCAGAAAAAATATTATGGCTTATGGAGATTATATGATCGGTGGATATTTATGGGATATGACAGATCAAAATGGCAATATTGTACCTGATGGAGACTATGAATATGTTATTAAAACAACATTAGATTATAAAAATGCAAAACCACAGGAAGTAAAGCTACCTATTAAAGTGGATTCAATAGCCCCAACAATATCTGATATTCAAGTAAAACCAAAAGATGGGAAATATGAAATTTCCTATAAAGCCGAAGATACGAAAAATGGAAGTGGATTTAAAATCGGACTTATTTGGTGTAATGGCCAGTATATGGATACCGTAGAACTTGGAAAAACATCGGTAATTGTTGATGAAGAACCGAAAAGTGTAGTAGTGATGGGTGTTGACTATGCTTATAATCAAGGTTACACAGTGTGGGGAGATCCATCGTATATTAATCAAGATATGGTTATCTCGTTTTTCTGGGTAGATCCAGTCTCTGATGTAAATAAAGATAATCCAGCATATATCATTAGTTATGCATCTAACCGAGTAGACTGGACAATTAATATTAAAAATAGTAATGGTGAAATCGTTGATTCGTTTGAAGTGAAAAATGAACATTCATTACGAACTAAATGGACACCTAAGGCCGACCTCCCAGACGGAACGTATTATATTTCGGCCGATATAGTCACAAAAAGTGGCTTTAAAGTAACTACGAAACCAGAAGAAATTACAGTTCGACAATGAGAGTTTAATTTGAATGATAGATAAATAGAGTAATAATAAAAATGACAGGGTCTTCAATTGAAGACCCTGTCATTTTTCCCCTTTTACATTGGATTATATAAAAGGTTTCTTTTGTTGAATGTGTAAAGGCTCAAGAGCCCTGTACAGGATTTGTTCGTTGTATTCTTCAATTTCTTTTTTCCTTGGAATAGGTTTTACGATTGTTGGATCGTCTGTCCAAGTTGTAGGTAACTTAACATTAGAAATTTTCTGCCATTTTTCAAGCCAGCTACTCGATATAGAATCTGATGTAGGGTGTTGATTTGTCATTGCTAGCCATACTTGAGACCATGCCCTAGGTACAACTCTCCAGTAATCATAGCCTCCACCTGCTACTGCAATCCATTTACCATCGCAATATTTATGAGCAATTTCATGTGCGATTTTAGGTATTTCTTGAAATGTTTTCATTGTTGTACATAAATGTGTTAAAGGATCATAACAATGGGAGTCAGAGCCGTTTTGTGTAAGTATAATATCAGGTTTAAAGTATTCAGCAATTTCAGTGATTGCTCTTTTATAGGTTGATAGAAACGACTCATCTTCAGTAAACGCATCAATAGGGATGTTGAATGAATAACCAAACCCTTTAGCTTGACCTCTTTCGTTTACTCCACCTGTCCCTGGGAATAAATAGCGGCCAGTTTCATGAATAGATAATGTACATACGTTCGGATCATCATAAAATGCCCATTGTACACCATCGCCATGATGTGCATCTGTATCAACATATAAAACTTTTAAACCATATTTTTTTTGAATATATTTAATGGCAATTGCACAGTCGTTATATACGCAAAAACCAGATGCTTTTCGTTTAAACCCATGATGTAGACCACCACCTAAATTGAATGCGTGATCAGATTTTCCTTCTAATACAGCATCGACAGCGGTTAATGTACCACCTACTATTAAAGAGCTTGCTTCGTGCATATTTCTAAATATTGGCGTATCTTCAGTACCTAGTCCAAATTGATCGGCTATATTTTCACTAATAGGCTGATGGCTAGCTTTTTTTACTTGTTCGATATATTGACTATCATGAAATAATAATAACTCTTCATCGGTTGCTATTCTTGGTGAAATGACTTCAGTATCATTTAAGAAACTACTAGTTTTTAGTAATTCATAGACTAATTGAGAGCGTATTGGATTAAAGGGATGATTTTCATTAAAATGATATGAATGATATTCTTCGCTATAAACTAAGTATGCATCTTTTTTCATTATGCTTCACTCACTTCATTTGGCCAAAGAACCGTATAGCCCTCAGTTTGCAATTTTTGGATAATAGATAAAGGATTCATTGTTTGAATCCTAAATACAAGCACTTTATGTTGGACGTCCTTACCTGGATAAACCAACACGCTTACAATATTAATGTTTTCATTCGAAAATACATTAACGACTTCACTGAGTATTCCTGGTTGATCTTTTACTAAAAGCTCAATTTGTGAGCTTGGTTGATACGCTCCAGTTAAAGTAACAAGAGTATGTAGTACATCAATTTCAGTGACAAGGCCAATTAATTTTCCGTTCGAAATAACTGGTAGACAACCGATTTTATATTGATAAAAGTTTGTTGCAACTTCCTCAACAAAATCGTTTTGATTACAAGTAATCACATTTGTCGTCATTATTTTTTCAATAGGTACTTCAAGTACAGTACTAATTGCTTGAGGAAAAAGTGTAGAAGGTAATGCATCACGAACATCACGATCTGAAATTATCCCAATTACATGATTATCATCATCAATAATAGGAATATGACGAACTTCACCATTTCGAAAAATAGTTACTGCTTCACCTATGGTATTTTCTTTCTTTAAAGTTATAGTTGAACTGCGCATAATATCTTGAATAAGCATGTTTTTGAATCCTACCTTTCGAGATTAAAGTTCAGTTAGTACATATATCTTTGCATAAATCTTAGTGCATCAAAATCTTGAATGTCCTCGGTTGTCACTCGTTTTCCTATTCTCACCATTAAACAATTTGCAGGGTGTGAACAAATTTCGGGATCATCAGTTGCGAACTGAACTAGGCCACCGGCGTTCATCATTTTTTCCATCATTTTACGATAATCCCATACGCTTAATCCAGTACCCTTTAGATCCCAATGCCAATAGTATTCAGTTGTAATAATAATATAATCTTCCATCGCATCATCCATCATTGAAAGAATTAACATGTTTTTAGCTACAGCAAACCCTCTGAATTCAGGGATTACCTCAATTGCCCCTAATTCAATTAAATTGTCTAATGTGGTTTGAGACCATCTTTCAAGAGGGTCAGGATATAAGTAGGTAACATATCCGACAATAATATTGTTTTGCCTTGCAATAATAATCCGTGCTTCTGGTAATCTAGCGATTTCGACGATCGCTCTATGCTGCTGCTCAGGTTGTCTAAATGAAGTTAAATTTTCATGAAATAAATAGGTTTCAAGGACATCTGCTCCTACAGGCCCCTCTATGATTAATTCGCCATTACTGGTAAGAATGTTTTTTGAAAAATATTTTTTTGGGTGATCCAAACTTTCACACTCCCTCGGAAAACACCTTTTTTCTTATCATACTAAAAAAACAACTAAGACATACAGGAAAATAATCAGTTTCTGTCTAATTATTTAAATGTAAATAATATATCAAAAATACTGAAAATTAAATCTACTCAATGTATAATAGTAGAGTACTAATTCGAGGAGGGATTTGAATGAAAGTGGAAGCGCTTCCTGTGAAAGATGGTCAATTCAATTTAGCTAATTACGAAGAAAGTTATAAAAACTTTAATTGGGAAGAAGTAGAAAAAGAATTTTCTTGGTATACTTCACAAAAATATAATGTTGCATATGAGGCGATTGATCGTCATGCAACTTCTCATCGTAAAGATAAAGTTGCGTTATATTATAAAGATGATCAGCGTAACGAAAAATATACTTTTGAAGAAATGAAAAACAATTCGAATAAGGCAGCAAATGTTTTAAAGCAATTCGGTGATGTTGAAAAGGGAGACAGAGTGTTTATTTTCATGCCTCGTCAGCCCGAATTATACTTCGCACTACTTGGTGCTTTAAAATTAGGGGCAGTTGTAGGTCCGTTATTTGAAGCATTTATGGAGGGGGCTGTAAAAGATCGCTTAGAAGATAGCGAAGCTAAGGTACTTATTACAACTCCTGCATTATTATCTCGTGTGCCTATTAATGATCTACCAGCTTTAAAAACAATCTTTCTTGTAGGGGATGACGTTGAAGAAGGTGGTAAGTTTGTAGATTTCAAGACGCGTTATGCCGAAGCAAAACAAGAATTTGAGATTACATGGTTAGATCGTGAAGACGGTTTAATTTTACACTATACATCTGGTTCAACAGGTAAACCAAAAGGTGTTCTACATGTTCAACAAGCAATGATCCAACACTACCAAACTGGTAAATGGGTACTTGATATAAAAGAAAATGATATTTATTGGTGCACAGCCGATCCTGGATGGGTAACAGGAACGTCTTATGGAATTTTTGGACCATGGTTAAATGGGGCATCAAACGTTGTTTTAGGTGGCCGATTCAGTCCGGATGCTTGGTATGAAACTATTCAAGAATTCGGTGTAACGATATGGTATAGTGCTCCAACAGCTTTCCGTATGTTAATGGGGGCAGGCGAAGATGCAGTTAAAAAATTCAATTTAAGTTCGCTACGCCATATCCTTAGTGTAGGAGAACCTTTAAATCCTGAGGTAGTAAGATGGGGAGCAAAAGTGTTCCAATTACGTATTCACGATACGTGGTGGATGACTGAAACAGGAGCGCAATTAATTTGTAATTACCCGTGCATGCCTATTCGTCCAGGTTCTATGGGGAAACCATTTCCGGGTGTCACAGCTGCCATCGTTGACAATAATGGAGTAGAAGTAGCTCCGTATACAATGGGAAATCTAGCAATCAAAAAAGGCTGGCCATCAATGATGAATACGATTTGGAATAACGAAGCGAAATTCCAATCTTATTTCTTAAATGACGAATGGTATGTCTCTGGTGATTCTGCTTATATGGATGAGGATGGATATTTTTGGTTCCAAGGTCGTGTAGACGATGTCATTATGACATCAGGTGAACGTGTTGGACCTTTTGAAGTAGAAAGTAAACTAGTAGAACATCCAGCAATTGCTGAAGCAGGTGTAATTGGCATACCGGATCCAGTTCGTGGTGAAATCATTAAAGCATTTGTCGCTCTTAGAGATGGGTATGTAGCTACTGATGAATTAAAAGAGGAAATTCGTAATTTTGTCAAAGTTGGATTAGCTGCTCATGCTGCACCAAGACAAATTGAGTTCCGTGATAAACTACCAAAAACTCGTAGCGGTAAGATTATGAGACGAGTCTTAAAAGCTTGGGAATTAAACCTACCAACGGGTGATTTATCGACAATGGAAGATTAATAATAATGTAAAAATAAAAAACCATTGGATTATTCCAATGGTTTTTGTTTTTGCCATAAAGATATTAAAATTTCCGGTCAGAGCCACCGCCGCCAGAACTTCCACCTCCACCGCCTCTTGAACCGCCAGATGAATTCAATAGTGCAGGTAGTAAGTTTATGATGAAGTAGGTTAGAACTCCGTTAAAGAACATCATATCGATGACAATTACTATGACAACGAAAACAACTATTAAGATGATTTTTAAATTATCCCAAAGGGTACTAGTTTTAGAATGACCAGTCTTTTCAGAGCCGTTTAAGATGACATTGTATAATGCCTTATACGTATTTGTTAAGGCTAGCGATGTTTCACCTTTTTTTAAATAAGGAATAGCACTTTGATCTAAAATGGCACCAGAACGTATATCCGTTACCACTCCTTCTAGTCCATAACCAACTTCTATCCGAATTTGTCGGTCTTTTTGTGAATACAACAGAAGAACGCCATTATTTTTCTCTTTATTACCAAGTCCATATTTCCGAAAGGCAGTATTAGCGTACTCTTTAATATCATTACCTTCTAAACTAGGGATTGTTAAAACCGCTAGTTGGGCAGTTGTAGAATCTTCTAATTTTTTTCCTAATTGGATCAGACTCTGTGTATCTTGACTATCTAATACATTTGCATAATCTTGAACATAAATATCGCCTACTTGAGAAGGGACTTTTATTTCAGCAAATGCTACAGTTGCGAAAGATAGAATCAATCCTATAAGGAAGAATATTGAGAGAAGTTTTCTCATTTATTACCATCGCCACTAAAATCAACTTCAGGAGTGGCCTTGTCTGACTCAGATACTTCAAAGTATTCTTTCTTATCAAATCCAAATGTTCCAGCTAAAATAACGCCAGGGAATTTTTTGATCTTTTGATTATAAACAGTTACGGCATCATTATAATCTTTGCGAGCAACTGCTAAACGATTTTCGGTACCTTCTAGACTATCCATTAACGCCTTGAAATTTTCATTTGATTTTAAGTCTGGATAGTTTTCTACAACGACTAATAAACGACTTAATGCACCAGATAATTCTTGATCTGCTTTGCTTTTTTCTGCAGTAGTTTGAGCACCAGCTAATTTTGCGCGTGCATCTGTTACAGAAGCTATCACATCTTTTTCTTGAGATGCATATCCTTTTACTGTATTAACTAAATTCGGAATTAAGTCTGAACGACGTTTTAATTGGTTATCTACTTGTGACATTTTATTCGTTACATTTTCTTCCTGGGTAACAAAGCCATTATAGCTTCCTACACCCATAAAAATAAGAACGACTACGATAATTATGGCAATCCACATACCTTTATTCTTCATAGGAAACACTCCATTTCAATTTTTATGTATAACTAAAAACATTTGTTAATGTATATTAAATCATATTATTTCAATTAAAGCATTTTTATTCAATTGATAGGACAAAAATAGAAATAAATTGAAAAAATTAAATAACGGTGTTTGACTTAATATAATTATTTGTGTTATAAATGTTTCATAACATTTTAATACGTGAGCGTTGAAAGGTTTAGTAGTGTGAATGATTTTGTCTCAGAGAGCTAATGGTTGGTGAAAATTAGCACAGACATTGACATGAATTACACCCTGGAGCATTCTTTTTCGACATTTGTTGTACATAACAAATTAGGATTAGAACGGTTAACAGCCGTTAATTGTATGAGAGGTAGCAAGATTTATTTGCTGCAACTAGGGTGGTACCGCGATTTTAATTATTCGTCCCTACTGTATATCAGTAGGGACTTTTTATTTTGTTTAAAAAGATTTTTTATTAATAGAGAGGATTTGATTAGAATGGAAACATTGTTACAAGATTTAGCATTTCGTGGATTAATTAGTCAAATGACAGACGAAGAGGGTCTTCAAAAACTACTAAGTGAAGAAGCTATTTCATTATATTGCGGATTCGATCCAACAGGTGATAGTTTACACATTGGACATTTATTACCAGTATTAATGTTAAAAAGATTCCAAGTTGCTGGGCACAAACCAATCGGTGTTGTTGGTGGAGCTACAGGTATGATTGGTGATCCAAGTGGTAAAAAAGCTGAACGTACTTTGAACACAACAGAAACAGTAAAAATGTTTAGTGAACGTATTCGTACACAATTATTACCATTTTTAAGTTTCGAAGGTGAAAATGCAGCTAAAGTGGTAAACAACTTTGATTGGACTGGCGATTTAGATGTTATTACTTTCTTGCGTGATATCGGTAAAAACTTCGGTTTAAATTACATGCTTGCAAAAGATTCTGTGGCATCACGTTTAGAAGCAGGTATTTCATTTACAGAATTTAGTTACATGATTTTACAATCATACGACTTCTTAAAATTATACCAAGACCATAATTGTAAATTACAAATTGGTGGTAGTGACCAATGGGGTAATATTACAGCGGGTATGGAATTAATTCGTAAAACAGAAGAAGATTCAAAAGCATTTGGTTTAACAATACCTTTAGTTACAAAAGCAGATGGTTCTAAGTTTGGTAAAACAGAAGGTGGAGCTGTCTGGTTAGATCCTGAAAAAACAACTCCATATGAATTTTACCAATTCTGGATTAATACTGATGACCGTGATGCTGTAAAATACTTGAAATACTTTACTTTCTTAACGAAAGAAGAAATTTTAGAGCTTGAAAAACAATTTAATGAAGCACCAGAGCAACGAACAGCTCAAAAAGCACTTGCTGCTGAAGTGACTAAATTAGTTCATGGTGATAAAGCTCTTGATCAAGCGATTAAAATTACGGAAGCACTATTTAGTGGGTCAGTAAAAGAATTAACAGCTGATGAGATCAAACAAGGATTTAAAGATGTACCTTCATTTAATTTAGATGAAGAAGAAATGGGATTAGTTGATTTATTAGTTGCTGCAAAAATTTCTCCATCGAAACGTCAGGCACGTGAAGATGTTCAAAATGGAGCAGTTTACGTAAATGGCGACCGCAGTCAAGATGTGGCTAAAGTATTAACTAAAGTTGATGCAATTGAAGAACAATTTATCATTATCCGTCGTGGTAAAAAGAAGTACCACTTAATTACATTATAATAAAGAACAAACAGTGAACGAAAATAAGTAGTTTGATTGGTAATAGCTCAGAGAGCGAGTGGTTGGTGTGAACTCGTCTATCCATTCAGATGAATACACTTCAGGAGTTTTCTTTTCGTAGTTAGTTAATCTAATGAAGGGAAGAACGTAAGTCTACGTTACAGATAACGAGTGATAAAGAAAATAAACTTATTAGTAAACTTTCTTTATAACTAGGGTGGTAACGCGATCGAGGTCGTCCCTATATTTATAGGGGTGGCTTCGATTTTTTATTTTTTTGAAAGGGTGATATAGATGGAGATTATACTAACTAAAGATTACCGAATATTGGCAAAATTAAACGAAGGCGTTCAAAATTTACATGCAGAATTATTTCCAGAATTTTTTAAGGTTCACAATATAGATGAAGTAACTGAGTTTTTTAAGAGTGTAGTTGATAAACCTGAACATTTTTTTCTTTTGGTAAAAGATGAAGAAGAATTAGTAGGCTATGCTTGGATTGAAATAAAAAATATTCCAGAGGGACCAATAAAAAAAGCATTTCGATTAGCCTATGTTCACCAAATTAGCATTAATGAAGGGAAAAGGAATAAAGGCTACGGATCATTTTTAATTCATAAAATTGCATCATTTGCTCGTGAGTATAATCTTTCAAGAGTCGAATTAGATTATTGGATTGATAACGAAATTGCTAGAAAATTTTATGAGAAACTTGGATTTATTAAGTTTAGAGAACATGTTTATATGGATATTTAAACATTAAACTTACAGGAAAAAAATAAGAAGGCTGTTCTCTTATCTATTGTTGTTATTTTAGATGTGTTAGTTGATTCCAAATCCAGCATGCTGATTTTTAGTGGAGCGAGAGCTGAGCCTCATCGGCAAAGCCAGCCGGGTCTTAGCTTTTCCGCTTCTCCCACAGAAGTCTCGCATATCCGTTCCAATCAACTTCAGTCAAACAGTTACTAAATCTAAAAGCAACAATCTTTAAGAAACGAGCCATTAATAAAGAAATTGGGAGAGGAACTTCATGAAAAACATCGAATTAGGTGCGTTAATTGCACTGTTTACTATTATTATGTCTAGTTGTCTAGTTATTTTAAAAACGGAACCGCATATTCCCCTATTATTATGTGTAGTTTGTTTATCAATTTTTGGCCTGGTAAAAGGCTACAAATGGAATCAGCTTGAAGATGGAATGAAAAAGGGAATACAGAATGGTCTATCACCCACATTGATTCTAATGATGATTGGGTTATTGATTGGCTCATGGATGTTAAGTGGTACAGTTCCAACGTTATTATATTTCGGAATTTCAGTTCTTTCTGCAAAATGGTTTGCTGTTAGTAGCATTTTTATAACCATTATAGTTGCTAGTTTTACGGGGAGTACATTTACGACAATTGGAACTGTTGGAGTTGCTTTAATGGGGATCGCGCAAATCATGGGAATTCCTCCAGCCGTTGCTGCAGGTGCGATTATATGTGGAGCTTGCTTTGGTGATAAAATGTCCCCAATATCAGATACAACAAATTTTGTACCAAGCATTTTAGGAATCAAAGTTAATGAGCATATTCGTCATATGGCATATACAACGATTCCAGCGTTAATTGTAACTGTTATTTTATTTTTAATCATCGGTATGGGACATGGTAATACAGATATGGCACAGGTTATGGAAATGAAAAAAGCAATTTCTGCAAATTTTGAAGTAAATCCCTTCTTACTAATTCCGTGTTTAATTGTGTTTATTATGGCGTTTAAAGGATTTTCTACACTACCAACGATGTCAGCAGGGATTGTGAGTTCTCTCATTTTAGCTTTTATCATTCAAAAAGGTGTAACACTAGATAAAGTTTTCACTACATTACAAAGTGGGTTCCAATTAGATACAAACAACGAAATGCTCAATTCGATTATTAATCGTGGTGGTTTACAATCCATGATGTGGTCTGTTTCACTAATTTTTATCGCGTTAGCCTTAGGAGGATTGCTACAAGAACTTAGAGTGTTTGATAAAGTAATTGAGTCATTAACCAATTTAAAACGTAAAGGCAATATTGTCATTGCTAGTACATTATCTTCAATAGGTGTTAATTTATTGACTGGAGAACAATATCTTTCAATCCTTCTTCCTGGGCAATTATTAAAAGATGTGTATATTCAAAAGGATATCCCACTTAAAAACTTATCTCGAGCTTTAGAAGATGGTGGGACATTATTTAATCCGATTGTACCTTGGAGTGTAAGTGGGGCATTTTTTGCAGCAACTCTAGGTGTCCCGGTTTTAGAATATTTACCATTTTCATTTATCCTATTTATTACACCATTGTTTAGCATATTAGCCGCCGTTTTTGGTAAAGGTTTAAATCAAGAAAATGAGATTGCGGATTCTCAAAAAATTGCATAAACAAATTCTTTCTACGTAAACTACTTTTTGTACGAACTGGTTATATGGAGGGAATAAAATGAGTCATGCAGCAGGTGGTTCAAAGAAAAATCGACCTAGTGATGCAAACCATGTTGATGCGAAAACGAAAGCTCATCAAAAAAGACTTTCAAAAGATCAACACAATCCTATGGACGAAAAATACCCTAGATAAATGAAAAAGAGGCAATCAACAATGGTATACATTGTGTTGATTGTCTCTTTTTTTAATGAAAACTGTCTAATTATTCGTTACAATAAGATAAAAGTGAAAGAATTTGGTGGTGAGTGATAGAGTGAATATAGTAAAGATTGGTACATATTGTGTGTTATTTGGAATACTAGTTTATCTTTCCTGTTTGATTTTTATAGGGGTAAATAGTTATTCACAATATAAGCACACAGTTCCTAAAAAAGCGGATTATTTAATAGTTTTAGGTGCTGGTTTGAAGAAAAGTAAGCCAACTCTTGCCCTTAAATATCGAATAGAAACTGCAGCTAAGTATGCGAAAGTAAATGAAAATACTAAGATTATTGTTTCTGGAGGTCAAGGAAAAGATGAATTAATCTCAGAAGCAGAGTGTATGAGACTGGAACTAATCAAATTTGGAATAGAAGATCAAAGAATAATAAAAGAAGAATTATCGACAAATACATTCGAAAATATAAAGTTTTCAAAAAAAATAATTGGTAGTGAAAAGGCTAATGTGATAGTAGTCACAAATGATTATCATTTGTATCGATCAGTTAAATTAGCAAAGAAGCAGGGATTAAATATTGTTGGTTTGCCGGCAAAAACACCACGCGTAATTATTCCTACTGCATATATAAGAGAGTGTTTATCTTTATTAAAGGCTACTTATTATCATCAGATATAAGATTCTTAAAACTTCTCTATTTTTTGTAATCTATTAATTAAAATGTTGAAATAACGTAATGATGTGCTACTGTCCGTTTCCATTTTTAATGGAACAACATTGTATATTGTATGGACTTGCTTGTCCAAATAATATATAAGGAGAGAGCGCGAATTGAGTTCTAAAATTTTAACAACTGGTGTGTTAAGAAGACATTCTTCAACAATGTTCTTAACTGTAGAAGCGTTGAATGTTGATCCAGATAGTTTTAGATCAGTAACGGTCCAAATGTTTGACTGGTCATCTGGTTCTCCTATCGTAATACCAATGGTAGACCCTTCTACACAAACATTGGCTCCAACTCAATACAGAACATTTAGATCATTACAACTTTCACCTACATTGTTTGCGTATGAAATAAGAGTCATTCATCCAAAAGATAAAGATGTTGTTGTAAGTGTGTTCGGACTTAGTGACATTACATTTGATCCGCAAAACGGTAATAATGCAATGCAGCATGACTTGGCGAGAGTAAAATTAAAATAGTAGTAGACTATTTTTAATCAAATCCTCAAGTAGATTATTAGTAGGACCTCGAAATTATTCGAGGCCTTTTTTTGTCTTTTGTAAAATTCAAAAAGGTTCAGTAACCGTATTAGTGAGTTACACGTGGGAGGATGAAGCTTTATTATGAGATAGTCTGTCAGAAGACGGGCGAATTAGGGAAGTGTTAAAAAATTTAGCATTAATTTTTGGAAATCAAGTATATAGTGAGTTCAACTGGATATACGCACAGCTGGACACAAAATCCATATGCTGGTGGTGCCTTATTGATGTTTAAAACAGAACAGCAAACGGATCTCGGTCCATATATCTCTACTCCTGAAGGAAGAATTCATTTTGCGAGTAAACATACTTCTTCAATACCTGGATGGATTGAAGGAGCAATTGAATCAGGCCTTAGAGTAGCAATGGAAGTTAATAATAGAGAAGATTAAAGCCTAGAAGTGCTGTTTTATTAGTATTTCTAGTTTTTTTATTGACTCTTTTCTAATAGAGTGTTGTTTTTAATAAGGCTTTTAAAACAAACTATAAATATAGAATATGATTGGAAAGGAAGGTGTGAGACTCCTGTGGGAGTAGGGGGACAGGTGAGACCCCGCAGGCGAGCCGAGGAGGCTCATCGCACGCCCCACGGAAAGCGACCATCCTGGAGTGGAAATCGGAATTCTATAATAATGTTGTTTTTAAAAAGGTTTATATTAAAGGAATATGTTGATATAGAAGATGATTTGAGTAGTAAGCAGAATCCTATTGAAAATGAAGAGTCAAAATTTAGTTTTTGGAAAAGCTATTATTATGTAAATATGAAAAGGTGGTCAGTATGGAACAAACTCTTTATGAAAAATTTGGTGGAGAAGAAGCGGTTTCGAAAGTTGTGGACTATTTTTATAACGATTTAGTTTTAAAAGATGAAACAGTGAATCATTTTTTCGAGAAGACAGACATGGAAAAACAGCGTAAACATCAGACAAAATTTATTAGTTTTGCATTAGGTGGACCTAATCAATATTCTGGTAAATCAATGTCCAAGGCGCATGAGGGGCTAAATTTACAACCAGAACATTTTAATGCGATCGCAACACATTTACACGATGCACTTGCTCACTTTGGAATAAGTGAGTCTGATATTGATGTTGCATTAAGTAAGGTGGCTGCACTGAAGGATGATATCCTTTATAAGTAATAAAAATGAGAGAAGGCCTTTCATTTTAAATGCAACATGTTATACAGCAAAAAGAAGTCTAAACGGTAAATAAAAAAACCTAGAGTTGTTGAAAAATCAACAATTCTAGGTTTTTTGTTATCGCTCTTTACGAAACGATATTATTAACGGTTGTAGAATTCAACGATAAGAGCTTCGTTGATTTCAGCTGGTAATTCAGAACGCTCTGGTAAGCGGTTGAAAGTACCTTCTAATTTGTCAGCGTTGAAAGTGATGTACTCAGGTACAAAGTTGTTAGCTTCAACAGCTTCTTTAACTACAGCTAAGTTTTGTGATTTTTCACGTAAGCTGATAGTTTGGCCAATTTTCACACGGAAAGATGGGATGTCAACACGTTTGCCATCAACTAAGATGTGACCGTGGTTAACTAATTGACGAGAAGCACGACGAGTACGAGCAAGACCCATACGGTAAACTACGTTATCTAAACGAGTTTCTAATAAGATCATGAAGTTTTCACCGTGTTTACCAGTTAATTTACCAGCGATATCAAATGTGCGACGGAATTGACGCTCATTAACACCGAACATGTGACGAAGCTTTTGCTTCTCTTGTAATTGTAAACCGTATTCTGATAATTTTTTACGTTGGTTTGGTCCATGTTGACCTGGAGCGTAAGGGCGTTTTTCTAATTCCTTACCTGTTCCGCTTAATGAAATGCCTAAACGGCGAGATAATTTCCAAGTAGATCCTGTATAACGAGCCATTGATGACTCCTCCTTAAAGTTTTTATTTTGGAGTAAAATAAAAACGTTCGTGTAGCCCCAGTTTGTTTATTTTGCTTTCATGTATCCTCGCCCCAGCAGCCGGAGTTACGCGATGACACCTCTAAATTGAATAGAGGAACAAAATAAAAATCAAGCCTGTGCTTACAACGCTGCGTTATTTTACACAAGGAATATTATATCTATTATGCATATTTAAGTCAAGGATAGATTTAATTCAAGCTTTACTTACAAAAAATTAAAAAATGATTCTTTTAGGGGATAAAAAAAACGGAGAATTTAGTAGTAATTTGTCGTTTCGAACACAGTGATGTCATAAGGAATCAAGGTTTTTGGTATCTGAATTATGAGAATATGTCCAATTTTGTATAAAAATAATTGTAGGAAAAACTAACTAAGTGATTTATAATAAAAAATAGTTATATTAGTACATTTCTTAAATAGTAAGTAGGTGATTTTGTATGAATCTCGATGAAAATAATAAAATACTTTTTTTAAAGTCGGAATTTTTCGATTTTATGGTCAATCAAGAAAACTTTCAACATCTTTCAGGTATATATATGAAGTATTCGAAACTTGTATGTGATGTATTAGGTGCAAGAACAGTATCTTTATATGGAAATAACACTAGCGGAGAGTTTTTTGAGTCTATTACTTATAATTCGTTGAAAGAAGAAGGAAAAGAGTTTGAAATTAGATCAAAAGTATCGGTTGATAGTTTGCCTATTGAATTTGACAGAGAGAGCAAGTACAAAATTTTACATAGTTTAAACCAAACAATTTTATACTATTGGAATTATGATGAAAGTGACTTACATATAGTTGAACTAGACTTTACTGGAGAAGAAAGGGAGCTAGAGAAATTTAGTGAGAGCTTTTTACTTTCATTTCATAAAGAAACATTTGAATTGAGAAATCTGTTAGTAAAACTTGCTAGGACGATTGAGCAAGGAAAACAGTATCTTCAACTTTCAAAGATTACTTCAAAATTACATTCATCATTTAATATAGAATATGTTTTTGCTGAAATTATTACTTCGTTAGAAACTGTATATCCAAACAATGAATATCTACTTCTTCTGACTAATCACCAATCGGTTGAACCATCTCATTTACCAGTGAAACAATTTTCTCCTATGGATGAAGACGCAAATCCTTTTGTCATACAAGCATACAGTGAAAATATTACTACGTTTGAAAAGAAAGACGGTTCTATTTATATGTATTCACCAGTTCACGGTCAACAAGGCGTTTATGGTGTTTTACAAATTGCGAATAATAATTTAATGCGTTTTACAGTATATGAACAAGAATTTTTTACATTATTGGCTTCAAAAGCAGGTATTGCATTAGAGAATGCTAAACTTTACCAGCAAGTAGAGGATAGTGCCAAACGAATTCAGTTTGTGAATGAAGTTGGACAAAATTTAAATCAAAATCTTCATAGCTTAGAGTTAATTAGCTATTTAGTAAATAAGTTTCAAACTCGATTTGAATGTGAGGAATTTGCGATTGTTATTTTAAAGGACAATACTCATTTAAAAGTATTGGATGGTAGTACAGAGTTTTTCAAAACTCGTATTGCAAATGGGTTAATTCAACAAATAGTAAATGATACCATGTTACATGGCGGAACTTTATTAAAAGTTCATGCTTCTCAAGAAAATTGTTATCAAGATTATCCTTTTAATTCGATTGTAGCAGTAAAAGTTGAAACGACTGGATTACAAGGAATCGCAATCATGCTTCACCGAGAGCCTTTTAAATTTAAATATGATGATCGTACACTTGTTGAAAATGTGATGGAACCAACAAAATTAGCCCTTCGGAATACAATGCTTCAAGAGAAATTAGAACAATTAGTTGCTACTGATCATTTAACCGACTTATATTCTAGAGCATATTTAGAAGAACATATTAGTAAAAGCATGCAAGAGGATTCACAAGGAACATTAATTCTATTAGATATCGATGATTTTAAGAAAATTAATGATACTTACGGACATCAAATCGGTGATAATGTACTTATTCAAGTTGCAAATATTATTAAGGATGTTGTTCGTTCAACGGATATAGCAGCAAGATGGGGTGGAGAGGAATTAGCAGCTTACTTACCGAAAATTGGAATTGAACACGGTAAAAAAGTTGCATCTAGGATTATTGAAGAGGTTGAGAAGATTTCAAATCCAAGAGTTACAACTTCCTGTGGCGTTTCAGCCTGGGGGAGTGGTAATAGTAATTCTTCATCAATTGATAAATTATTTAAAAGCGCTGATGATGCTTTATATATCGCTAAAAATACAGGGAAAAATAAGGTGACAATTGCAAATTAAAAGGAAGATAAAATAGAGAAATCTATTTTATCTTCCTTTTTTTATTTATTGAATTGTTGCTTCAATTAGGTTTACGATTTCTTGAAGATGTTTTTGATCAACTTCATCAAAACGATTTAATTCTGGACTATCAATGTCTAACACACCGATTACCTCGCCTTTATGGAATAAAGGAATAACAATTTCTGAATTTGATGCAGCGTCACATGCGATATGGCCAGGGAATTCGTGAACATTTGCAATTCTTTGGGTAGTTTTTGTTTGTGCTGATGTACCACAAACACCTTTTCCATAAGGAATACGTACACAAGCAGGTAAACCTACAAATGGACCTAATACTAATTCATCACGATCACCATCTTTTAAATAAAAACCAACCCAATTGATTTCGTGTAAAAATTGATTTAGAAGTGCTGATGTGTTTGCTAAATTTGCAATTAAGTTATGTTCGTCATGTATTAATGCTTTAACTTGTGAAGTAAGTGTCTGATATTGTTGTTCTTTCGTACCTGCATATTCGACTTTTTGAAACATATGCTGACCCCTTTCCCTATATCTTTTGAAATATCATAGCATATTTGGAAAGATAACAGGTAATTTTGTCGACTAAAAACTAAAGGGTTTTTACTTAAAATCGCCAATTTTTTAAATAAAGGAATTGTAGAAGTAGAGGTGACATGTATGGAGCAAGAAAAACTTGCAACTAAGAATAAAGTCATCGAGACAGCCCTATCATTATTTAAAATAAATGGGTATCAGGGTACTTCAGTAAGAGATATTTCTAAAAAGGCAGATGTAAATATTGCAACGATTTCGTATTATTTTAAAGGCAAGCAGGGTTTGCTTGAACATATTATTGTGGAATTTTTAGAAGGATATGTGACGATTTTAAATAAATATTGCTTATTACTTGAAGAAAAAAATCCTAATTCAGTATTAAATGAATTAGTTGAGGAAGTGTTAAGTTATTATTTTCTAAAAAAAGAGTATACATCTATTTTTTATAGAGAATTAACACTGGACTCTGTTTTTATTCGTGAAATCATGACAACCTACTTGGCAAGGGAAAGATATACATTTGCTCAAGTCTATGATGCAATAAGATTAAATAATCCAAAACTCACTATGCCTTTTTCAGTGTTTTTTGTACAATTAAAATCGTTTATGTCTACACCTTATTTATTTCCGAGTTATTTAAATGAGGTACTTTATATTCAACAAAATGATACTTATTTTTTTGAACGATATAAAGAATATGTTGAAAAGTGGATCTCATCTTTACAAGAATCAGATATTCAGCATATGAGTGAATTAGAATTATTAGGTTAAATTCAATCGCCTTATTATTGTGTTTATTCACAATAGAAGGCGATTTTATCTGTTACAAAAAGTGATTTTTTGACAAGTTGTTACAATATTTATTATAGTTTGATAAATATTTAAAAAAATTGAAAAAATTAGGTTAAAAATCAACTGTCTCATGTTATTATTAACTATAAAGTATAATTATGAACAAATAATAATGTCAAAATATGTTAATTAAAATAGATTAGAAGGCAAGTAGAGGAGGTACACCAGGGATATGACAGTGACCGTAATATTATTCGTAATTTGTATTGTTATCGCTCTAATGATAGTAGCCCTAACGATGCGGAATCGTTTGTATAAAAGACTCGATGAGCTTGAATCCTGGAGAATGCAACTTATGAGTAAGCCAGTGACAGATGAACTGTCAAAACTAAAGGCTCTCAATATGACTGGTCAAACAGAAGAGCTTTTTGAAAAGTGGAGAACAGATTGGGATGAGCTAGTGACAACTGTTTTACCGAAAGTTACAGATTCAGTTTATGATATCGATGAATCGATAAATAAATATCATTTCATGAATGCGAAAACGGCAATTGCTGATCTTGAAGCGGTTTTAAACGAAGCGGAATCGACAATTGAAAAGATTTTAAGTGAAGTAAGTGAGTTAATAGGAAGCGAAGAGCAAAATAATCTTGATATTGAGCACTTAAACCAAGAGTATTTAGAGCAAAGAAAGCTATTGCTTACTCATCGTCACTTGTATGCAATTTCAGAAGCTAATTTAGAGAAGAAATTAGATGAGATTAAAAAACAAATTCAATTGTTTAATGAGACAACCGAGCAAGGTAATTACTTAGAAGCTAGAGAGCTAGTAAAAGATATTAGCGAACAAGTAAATCTATTAAGAGATCAAATGCAGATATTACCTGATTTATTTATTGAATCTTCTACAACAATGCCAAATCAAATACATAATTTATTAGATGGTTTAAAACAAATGAAATCAGATGGGTATGCACTTGATTATGAAAAAATTGAGAGTGAATCAACGGACTGTGCTAATGCTTGTAATGAATGTGTTGAATTAATTAAGAAGTTAGAAATAACAGAAGCAATAGAAAAACTTGATTTTGTTAAAGAAAAAATTGATTCTATATATGATTCTTTAGAACAAGAAGTTGAAAGTAAATATATTGTTGAAAAAGAAATTTGGTCGGCGCAAGAAGAAATTCAGCGAATTCGTGAGGCTAATTTAAAAACAAAAGAAGAAACTCATCTAGTTCAGCAAATTTATGAGTTAAGCGAAGAAGATACACAAACTCAAAAGCATGTAGAAAAGCAAGTGAGTATCATAACGAAGCGATTTGAATTATTACAAATTCGAGTAGCTGAACAAGATTTAGCTTTTTCAGTGATCAGAGAAGAATTAAATTTACTTAAAAAGCAAATGGAAGATGTAAAAGAATCACATTCGATGTATGTAGATATGTTGAAGGCACTTCGTAAGGATGAGCTTCAAGCACGTGATCAATTAATCGAAATGAAGCGATTAATGTTAGAGGTCAAACGTCTTGTTCAAATTTCTAATTTACCAGGGATGCCAATTTCATCTTTAAAACAAATTCAGACTGCTCAAGAAAGTATGCAAATTGTCTATTTAGAACTAGAGAAAAAACCTTTAAAAATGGGGAAAGTATCTATTTTATTAGAAAAAGCATCTTCTTCTGTTAATGAGTGTTATCATGATACAAAATTCATGATTGAACAAGGATATTTTGTAGAAAAAGTGATACAATATGGTAATCGCTATAGAAGTAAATATGTTCAAGTTGCATTATCAATGGATAAATCAGAACAATTATTTAGAGAATTCCAGTATAATGAAGCTCTAGAGGAAGCAGCTGCTTCGATTGAAAGAATAGAACCTGGTGCAATTGATAAGTTACAAGAAATACTAAATGAACAAAAGTACACACTACCCCTATAGATGTAAATCTTAGGGGTTTCAGTTTGTTATCGGATATAATGAAACTGGTGTAAGCAACATGGAGGTACAGTAATGATTTATTTTGATAATAGTGCGACAACAAAACCGTATAAAGAAGTATTAGACACATATTTGACTGTTTCAGAACAGTTTTTTGGGAATCCTTCTTCCATTCATAAACTAGGTGGAAAATCGGAGCAATTGCTCACGAAAGCAAGAAATCAAATTGCTGATCTTCTTTCTGTACAACCATCTGAGATTATTTTTACATCTGGTGGAACTGAGGGAAATAACCTTGCTATAAAGGGAACGGCAATGATGCATCGTTCTAGAGGAAAGCATCTAATCACAACTGAAATTGAGCATCCGTCAATTTATGAAGCTTATAAGCAACTTGAAGGTCTAGGGTTTGAAGTTACTTATCTTTCACCTGATGAAAATGGATTTATTTCCATGGAACAGGTAAAGAATGCTATTAAAGAGGATACTATTCTTGTATCAGTTATTCATGTAAACAATGAAACAGGAGCAATCCAACCAATTAACGAGATTGGACAACTGTTAAAGAATTATCCTAAAATATACTTCCACGTAGATGCAGTTCAAGGTATTGGTAAAGTACCATTAAACATTAAGGAATCCGCAATCGATTTATTAACAGTTTCTGGGCATAAGTTTCACAGTGTCAAGGGCACTGGATTTTTGTATGTCCGAGAAGGTGTTATGTTATCGTCCCTATCGACTGGTGGTTCTCAAGAAAGAGAAATTCGTTCAGGTACTGAAAATCTGGCTGGCATTGTCGCTATGGCTAAAGCATTAAGAATGATTTTTGAAAAGCAAAAAGTGGTGGGAAATCATTTAGTAAGTATGAGAAATGAGTTACTATCTAATTTAAACGAAATAGAAGGTTCTGTACTGAATTCGCCACTTTCGAATTTTGCTCCACATATAATTAACATATCTTTTATAGGATTAAAGCCTGAAGTAATTGTGCATGCTCTATCTGAAGAAAGTGTTTATATCTCTACAAAGTCTGCTTGCTCTTCAAAAACATATGAGATTAGCCGAATATTGCAAAGTATGGGTAAGAGCGAACAAGTTGCTGGTAGTGCAGTAAGAATCAGTCTTTCATATGAAAATACGATGGACGAAGTAGCAAGATTTAACAAGATAATAACAGAAGTAATAAAAAATTTATATAAAGTAACGAGGTAACAAAAATGAATGTAGAATATATTTTAATTCGATATGGTGAGATGACGACTAAAGGGAAAAATAGAGGTCGTTTTACAAGTATTTTAAGAGAAAATGTAAGAAATCGATTAAAGAGCTTTGAAAACATAAAAATAATCGCTACACGTGATCGTATGTACATTAAATTAAATGGTGAAGACCATGAAAAGGTAGCGGCTAGTTTAAAACAAGTTTTTGGTATTCATACATTTAGTTATGCTAGAAAAGTTGATACTGAATTAGAGGCTATTAAAAAAGGCGCACTTGAAGCGATTGAAGAACTTGGTGAGAGTGTAAAAACGTTTAAAGTAAATGTTCAACGCAGTTATAAACAATTTCCTTTAAATACGCCACAATTAAATCGAGAACTTGGTGGATATATCCTTCAAAATACAGAAAACCTGACTGTAGATGTCCATAATCCGGATGTAGCTGTTCGTGTAGAAGTGAGAGATGACGCTACTTATATTACTTGTGGAGAAGAATACGGAGCAGGTGGTTACCCAGTTGGTGTTGGCGGAAAAGTAATGCTTCTATTATCTGGTGGAATTGACAGTCCCGTTGCAGCTTATATGCTTTTAAAAAGAGGAGTTTCAATAGAAGCAATTCATTTTGAAAGTCCACCATTTACAAGTGATCGCGCAAAGCAAAAAGTAACAGACTTAGCAAGTAAGTTAACTAGATACTGTAAGAGAGTTACTTTACACGTTATTCCATTTACAGAAATTCAAAAGGCAATTCATAAAGAAATGCCAGCAAGTTATACGATGACGATTATGAGACGAATCATGTTAAGAATTGCTGAACAAGTTTCAATCGATCGTAAGGCACTGGCTTTAGCTACTGGAGAAAGCCTAGGACAAGTTGCGAGTCAAACGTTGGAAAGCATGCATACAATAAACGAAGTAACAAATTATCCTGTATTAAGACCACTATTAGCAATGGACAAGTTAGAAATTATGGAAATTGCTAAAAAAATTGATACGTATGATATTAGTATTAGACCTTATGAGGATTGCTGTACAATTTTCACACCTGCAAACCCAACAACTAAACCAAAACGAGATAAAGTTGCTCGATTTGAAAGTCGTTTTGATTTTACAGACTTAATAAATGAGGCAGTCGTTTCCCGAGAAACAATTATATTTGAAAATGAAACGGTTCGTAAACAGACAACCTCAAAAGAGAATGAAATTGACATCGATGCTTTATTATAGGACCTGTTCTATTAACAGTTGTTTTGTTAAGGCTCTTTTCTAAAAGATTGTTTTTTATAGGTTTTGTTATAGGAAAAGTAAATAAAGAGTTTGATTGGAGTGGGACAGGTGAGACCCCACAATGGTCAAAAAGGGATGCATGCTAATACCACGACGTCCTGTCGTAACGCATGCATGACCCACATCGTGTGGGCCCAGGAGGCTCAGCGCCCACCCCGCGGAAAGCGAGCATCCTGGAGCGGAAATCAACCAATACCCTGGTAAATAGCAAGTTTCGAAACAGCCTTTAATCACTGATTCTAAAGAATATCATCAATCTAGTTTAACGAAGAAAAAATACTAAAAATTACCAAATAAATTATGAATGAAGATATGTGTTTTATCACACTCTATACTCACAAGGAGGTGACAACACATGTCAAATAGAAATTCAGGTAGAAATAATTTAGTAGCACCAGGTGCACAAGAAGCTTTAAACCAAATGAAGTATGAAATTGCTTCAGAGTTTGGAGTTCAACTTGGCCCAGATGCAACTTCTCGTTCGAATGGTTCTGTTGGTGGTGAGATCACAAAGCGTTTAGTACAAATGGCTGAACAAAGCCTTGGTGGATATTCTAGATAATGAAATTAAATAATTATGGATTAAGGGGTAGGATTAAACCTACCTCTTTTCTATTTGTTTAATAATGACTCGAATGTTTGCTATAATATTACTTACTAACCAAAAGGAGCATCTCAGTCATGTCAATATTAGAAAATGAACTAATTAAAATTACCACTAAATCTGAAGGCGCAGAGTTGACTAGTATTTTTTCCAAGAATAATAAAATTGAATATTTATGGAATGCGAATCCCTCCTTTTGGGGCAGACATGCTCCCGTGCTTTTCCCAATAGTAGGTAAACTGTTCGAAAATCAATATAAAATAAATAATGAAACTTATGAACTTACTCAGCATGGTTTTGCTAGAGATTTTAATTTTAATTTAATTGATGAAAAAAAAGATGAAATGACTTATGAGTTATTAAGTAATGAACAAACGAGCGAGAAGTTTCCGTTTATCTTTTCATTAAGAATAAACTACAAGATTAAAAATGAAACAATTTACATTACATATGAAGTAACAAATAAAGATACAGTTACAATGCCATTTTCGATCGGTGCACATCCTGCTTTTAATGTACCGATCATGGAAGGTGAATCTTTCGAAGATTATTTCTTACAGTTTGATGATCAAGAAAGAATAGAAACAATTAAATTAGAAGGTGCATACCGAAATGGGAAAAGGGAACTAATAGCTGAAAACACAAATGTTTTACCTCTAACACGTAAACTATTTAAAGATGATGCTTTAATCCTTGAAAAACCTAATAAAAATGCGATTTCAATACGCTCAAAAAATCATCCGAATTACGTGAAAGTTGAATTTGTTGGTTTCCCGTATGTTGGAATATGGACTACTCAGACTGCACCTTTTGTATGCATCGAACCATGGTATGGTATAGCAGACGAAATGGGATATGATAAGGAAATGAAAGACCGATTAGGTGTACAATCTTTAGACCCTAATGAAATTTTCAAGTGTACTTTTAGTATTTCAGTAGGAACGCATTCAAATGAATAATTTGATTAGAGACCATCTTATATAGATGGTTTTTTTATTTGTGTAAATTTTCTGATAAAAGAAGGGTTTCGAGGCATTTTTAACGAAATCTTTATTTATTCTATTTTGGACAACTCCTAAATATAAATTACTAATGATGGCAAAAGGGGGATAAACCACATGATTGGAACTAGTCTAATTGCTCCAAAAATGTATAATATTGTTTGGGAAATTGAGAAATTTGCATCAACAAACAAACTGGCTCTTAAATGGGTATGTTCGAAAGGTGAAACTCATCAAATATCGTATAAGGATTTATATAATAAAGTTCATCAGTACGCCTTTACATTTAAAAATAATGGACTTGAAAAAGGGGATAAACTATTTGTAATGATGCCGCGATGTGTTGAAACATATGCGGTTTATTTGGCCATATTAAAAATTGGCTGTGTTATTGTTCCAGGATCGGAATTATTAACATTAAAAGATATTTTGTATCGTATCGAACATAGTGAAGTCAAAGCAATTGTCGCTCACAATGAGTACTTAAATACATTCAATAGTATAGTTAAAGGTGGAAAATATAAATTATTTACCATCCATGAAGAAAACGGTGTTTGGATTTCTTTAAATGAGCAGGCAATAAGCGGTGCTCATGTCCTAACTGTAGAGACAAAAAGTGATGATTTAGCCTTTATTTCATATACTTCGGGTACTACAGGTAATCCAAAAGGAGTTGTACATACTCATAGCTGGGGATATGCACATATTCGAACAGTTGCTTCGAGTTGGTTAGATGTGACGGAAGATGACATAGTTTGGGCAACAGCAGGCCCAGGTTGGCAAAAATGGATATGGAGTCCATTTTTAGCAACTCTAGGTAGTGGTGCAACAGGGTTCTTTTTTGAAGGGAAGTTTGAAGCAAAAACATTCCTAACATTACTTAAAGAACATGATATTTCAGTATTCTGTAGTACACCAACTGAGTACCGTTTTATGGCGAAAGAAGAGAATTTAGAAATGTACGATTTGCCTTCACTAAGAAGTGCTGTCTCTGCAGGAGAGCCTTTGAATCTAGAAGTAATTCGTACGTTTAAAAAATATTTTCAAGTTGATGTAAGAGATGGATATGGACAAACAGAAAATACTTTATTAATTGGTACAATGAAGGATATAAAAGCAAAAGAAGGTTCGATGGGAATTCCTACACCTGGAAATTTAGTTGATATTGTTGACGACCATGGTATTCCGGTAGGAGTTAACCAAGTAGGAAATATTGGTGTTCACATAAAGTCACCTGCACTATTTAAACATTACTATAATGACTTGGAGCGTACAAACGCACAAATTAAAGGTGATTACTATTTAACAGGAGATCGAGCGAAAAAAGATGAGGATGGTTACTATTGGTTTGATGGCCGTAGTGATGACATCATTATCAGTTCAGGATATACAATTGGTCCATTCGAAATCGAAGACGCTCTTGTTCAGCATAAACTAGTAAAAGAATGTGCTGTAGTAGCAAGCCCGGATCCACTACGTGGAAATGTTGTTAAGGCATTCATAGTCCTTACTGAAAATCCAACTAATCCAGAAGAACTAATTAAAGAGCTTCAGGATCATGTGAAAAGCGTAACTGCTCCATATAAATATCCAAGAAAAATAGAGTTCGTCCAAGAACTTCCGAAAACAATCTCTGGTAAAATTCGAAGAGTAGAATTACGTGCAATGGAAGATGTAAGAGAATCGAATTAAACAAATTCTTATGATAAAATGAGGGAATATTCCCTCATTTTTTATTTTGATGAAAGGACGGTGTTTGAATTGAAGAAGCTTTGGTACAATGGCTTATTTTATACAATGGAACGAGAAGGAAAAACTGTTGACGCAATCTATACAGATGGAGAAAAGATTATTAAAACTGGTACATATAAAGACCTTATAAATGGATTAGATGAGAACGTTGAGTTGATTGATTGTAAAGGGAAGATTGGGTTTCCTGGTTTTATAGATAGTCATTTACATTTAATTGGACATGGAGAAGCGATGAATCGCGTAGATTTATCAAATTGCCGATCTTATGACGAAATGATTCAACTTATGAAAACTGCAATCGATAAATATAAATCAAATGAATGGATTATTGGTGAGGGGTGGAATGAAAATGACTGGACTTCAAAGCAATCATTTTCTGTTCAGGATTTAAATAAACTTTCTTCTAAAAATCCAATAGTGCTTAAAAGAACATGTAGGCACGTCTTTTTCGTGAATTCACGCGCACTTCAAGCGGCAAACATAAGTGAAAAGACAATAATTGAAGGTGGTCAAATAGGTTATTCTGATGATGGTAAACCGAACGGATTACTTTATGATGAAGCTGTTAATCTTATCTTAAAGACAATGCCAGCACCTGATGATATTTATTTATCGAAGGCGATTACTAATGCTGTTAAAGATTGCCACCGAAATGGAATTGTAGCTGCGGTAACTGAAGATTTATCCTACTATGGCAACGCAAATCTAGTAATCGATCTTTATGAGCAGCTACTAGATGAATTATCGTTTCATACTCATATACTAATTCATCATACTACTTTAAACGAGGTAAAAGGGTGTATACATAACGGAAATAAAAATGTTTCTTTTGGTGGTGTCAAAGCATTTATTGACGGATCATTTGGTGGAAGAACTGCACTTATAGAAGAGCCGTATGAAGATGAAAAAAGTTCAACTGGATTACAAGTCACAAGTCCATCAAAGTTAGAATCAATCACAAAGAATGCACGGGAGAATAGATTACCTATTGCATTTCATATGATCGGTGATCGAGCTGTCAGTCAGGCAATTGATGCTGTCAAAAAATTCCCTAATACTGGCAAACTGCCAGACCGTTTTATTCATTGTACACTTCTATCACCAAAGCTAGTTCAGGAAATGAAAGGGTTAAATCTCGTTGTCGATTGTCAAACTTCATTTATTTATGGTGATTATCCTTGGTTATTGGAACGAATAGGTGAAAAGCGAAATCAATACGCGTTTTTAGTAAAAACATTATTAGATGAATCGATCCCTTTAGCAAATGGCTCGGATACTCCAATCGATACAATTAATCCTTGGCAGGGTATTTATTCTGCTACAACAAGAAAGGCAAAAGATGGACAAATTTATAATGAAAAAGAATCAATTAGTTTATTTGAAGCAATAAAACTCTATACAATTAGTAGCGCTGCCTCATTTGGCCAAGATGATGTAAGAGGATTATTAGTACCTGGATATGTAGCAGATTTTATTTTATTTGATGAAAATCCTTTTATACTTAATGATGAAGAATTATTAACTATGGAATGTAAGGGAACAATCAGTAGAGGAAATATAGTGTATAAAAAAGAATGGTGATTTTTTTACCATTCTTTTTGTTTATGCCAAAGTTTAATTGCCTATACTGATACAAAAAAGGGTGGTTTCGTTTTCTTGCTTTATTTTTATTCTGTTCTAATTTTTATAGCAATCATCATTCTTCTCTTAATTTTCTTTATCCTTTTTATTCATATGAGAGTAATGATTAAAACTGTTTACACGAACGAAGAAAGGTTTATGAATGTTAAAATATCCATTTTAAAGAATTTAATAAAGTTTACCTTTAATATACCGTTAAAAAGACCGGAGGAAGTAAAGGAAGATGCTAAGAATTTAGAGAAAAAAAGGGATTTATCTGTCCTGCAACAAATTGATTTTTTCATAAACTTATATTCAAATGCACATACTATCATTATTCAATTTTTAAAGTCTGTACAAATTTACAATTTGACTTATCATATTCACTTTGGTGTTGGGAATTCAGCTTTAACGGGTATATCTATTGGAACTGTTTATAGTGCGATTGGAATTTTTGAGAATTTATTAAGAAAGTTCACAATCCTACATCAGCCTCCAAATATAGATATTACACCTAATTATTATGCATCGATAATGGAAACTTCAGGTAAAATTCGCTTTTCATTTTCGGTACGCAAAGCGGTCTTCACAGGACTATTATTGCTAAAAGCTTATTTGAAAACTAGAAAAGATTTTAAAGCAACACATCCAATTGAAACTAATTAGAGGTGATTAAAATGAGTCAACATCCGATTGGGGACTTAATGCACGCAGCGATGGAAAATTTATCAGCAATGATTAATGTAAATACTATTATTGGAGATCCGATTTCAACTCCAGATGGTAGCTTGATTTTAACAGTTTCAAAGGTAGGCGTAGGTTTCGCAGCAGGAGGTAGTGAGTTCCGTAATTACCATCTTGTTGATGGGGTGAAACAAGCTGAAGTAAGAAGTCCTCATCCATTTGGAGGGGGAACTGGTGGTGGTGCATCAATTACTCCTATCGCTTTTTTGATTGTAAATAAAGATGGAGTGAAACTTTTACACTTAGATCAAAATACACATTTGATTGAAAAGTTAATGGATCTAACCCCTCAAGCGCTTGAAAAAGTAAAAAGTTATATGAAGAAAAAAGAAGATTCTTCTGATGAAGATGATGGATATGATTCAGAATTAGATTAAATATAAAAATTAAGCTAAGTTAATTGCATTCGGTAGTTCCTTCCAGTAAGATAAATGTTGTGAACATTTTGTAATTTTGGGAGGAAATATCATGGCAAATGTAACTTTTAAAAACAACCCTGTAACTTTAATCGGTAAAGAAGTAAAGGTAGGAGATAAAGCTCCAAACTTTTCAGTATTAGCAAATGACTTAAGCCCAGTAACTTTAGAAAATTCAGCTGGAAAAGTTCGTTTAATTAGTGCAGTTCCTTCTGTAGATACTGGTATTTGTGATGCTCAAACTCGTCGTTTTAATGAAGAAGCATCTAACTTAGGAAACGTTGATGTTTTAACAATTTCTATGGACTTACCTTTCGCACAAAAAAGATGGTGTGCAGCAAGTGGACTAGAAAATGTACATACTTTCTCAGATCACCGTGATGCTTCTTTCGGTGAAGCATATGGCGTATTAATGCAAGAATTACGTTTATTAGCTCGTGCAGTATTCGTAGTAGATTCAAATGACGTTGTTACTTACGTTGAATACGTAAGTGAAGGTACAACTCATCCTAACTACGAAGCAGCAATCGAAGCTGTAAAAGCTGCTAAATAATTCATGAAAAAGACTGTCGAGGACAAATCGGCAGTTTTTTTATTTAGGAAGTAAGAAAAAACCTCTCTAATTGAGAGGTTTTTTAAGCTTCATTTTTATGTTTCTATTTACCAAGAGATTTTGATTTTTCTGTACATCTTTCCATTGCAGAAAGAATTGCTGAACGGAAGCCTTGCTTTTCTAGCTCAGCTATTGCTTCAATTGTTGCACCACCTGGCGTACAAACTTGGTCTTTTAGCTCACCAGGATGTAATTCAGTGTCCAGAACCATTTTAGCGGCACCTAGAACGGCTTGGGCAGCTAAATTATATGATTGGTTACGTGGAATTCCTTGTAGAACTGCTCCATCAGCTAATGCCTCAATCATTAAATAAACATATGCAGGTGAAGAACCACTAACTGCAGGAATTGCATCCATTAGTTTTTCATTAACGATTTCACATTTTCCAAAACTATTGAAAATGGCCATAACTTCTTCAAGCTCAACCATTGTTACGACTTGATTATGACAAAGCGCACTCATACCTTCTCTAACCAATGAAGGGGTATTTGGCATTGTTCGTACAATTTTTACTTCTCGACCAAATGATTTTTCCACACCTTCTAGCGTGATTCCTGCTGCAATTGTGATAACAACAGTTGAATTTGAAATCGAATCCTTTATTTCTTCGATTATGAACGGATACAAATCTGGTTTAACTGCTAAAAATAAATAATCTACTTGTTTTGCTAAATCAATATTATTTTGTAATGTTTGAATATCATATAAGTTTTTAACCTTTTCAAGAGTCTCAGTAGATCTAGCACTTACAAAAATTTGATTTTTTCCAATTAGCTTTGAATCGATTAATCCACCAATCATTGCTTGGGCCATTTTACCACAACCGATAAATCCTATTTTTTTATTCATTATTTCACATCCATTAATAGTTAATAAATTGAATTATACAGTAGGGCTTACTTTTTACCAAATATTAGTTTAATTAATTACTTCAATAATTCTATATCCATAAAGATGTTTTTTTTTGTAAAATAGAAACTGTAATGAAAATTGTATCTTTTTGGGGGAATTATGAAAGAAACGATAAATGAACCAAAGAAAAAAATGACGATTGAGCTTATTCAACAACTCATTCAAACATACGGGGGTTCATCACTAACACATCTAGGTTTACTGGGTGATAAAAAGGTTTTTATAACAAAAGATCAGAAAGCTGCATTTGTCTATCGCCAACATAGTAATAAGTTTGTTGTTTTAGGCGAAGCAATTGGAGAAAATTCTGTTGAAAAATTAATTGAATTTGAAAAATACTGTAAAAATATGAACAGTGTACCATGCTTTTATCAAATAAACGAAAAGGCGAAATCGTTGTATGAAGATGCTGGATATCGCTTATTTAAACTAGGTGAAGAAGCTATAGTCGAACTAAATCGATATGAGATTGCCGGGAAAAAGGGTGCAAAATTAAGAACAAAACGAAATAAATTTTTGCGACAAGGGTATCAATTTGAAATATCTATGCCTGAACATGATATGAATTTACTTGAAGAGTTAAAAACTATATCGGATGAATGGTTAAATGGTAGGGAAGAGTTATCATTTTCTGTGGGCTCCTTCCATTATGATTATGTATCAAATTTTCCTGTAGCTCGCTTAAGAGATAATAATGGAAAAATGATTGCATTCGCTACACTACCGATTCAAGAGGATCTTATAACAATTGATTTAATGAGATACCAAAAAGAATTACCATACGGTGCAATGGATATGTTATTTGTTTCAATTTTATTTTGGGCTAAAGAAAATGGATATAACTGCTGTAGCCTAGGGATGGCTCCTTTAGCAAGAGTAGGATCAGACTCGAATTCATCTTTAATCGAAAAAGCTGCTAAACTTCTATTTAAATATGGAAATTCGATATATAATTTCAAAGGATTATTAACATTTAAAAGCAAATTTGCTAATCAATGGGATGCTAAGTACTTGGCATATAAGCCAAATTCATTAATGCCAGTCATCAAATCATTGTATATTTTAGTACACGGAAAAAAATCATTAAACTATATTACACGAATTAAGAAACCAATCTCAAAAAAAGAAAATGAAAAAATAAGCTAAAGACCTCCTTTTAGATGGGAGGTCTCATTGTGTAGGCGAAGTGCCGAAAATCTGATATTCAGACTGATTGAAAACGCTTGTCTTTCGAGGCGCGAAGTCTGATGAGGAGCGGAGTTACCATTAACGGTAATGAGCACCGCAAGAAGGCGAAGCAACGAAGAAAGCGAGCGTTTGACAATAGTCGGAGACCTCCTTTTAGATGGGAGGTCTTTTGTTTGGAAGTGTATCTAAAATAATTGTTTTTGATGGGAAAAACGAGTAGTCTTGTCCCAGCCAATTGTTTTCTTATTTATTTTGGCTTTGATATATAACACAAGGCTCCTTACAAACAAAAAAGTAAATAATTGGGCATACGTAAAATACATAATAAAGGAGCAAAAAATATTAAAAGGAGTCAATGTTTTCTCGGAAATTTGAGAGCTGAATAGTTGAGCTGTATAAACGATATACGAAAGATACCAGATAAAGAGTAGCGGTACTGTGTAGTGAACAGAAAATAGCCCAAATAATCCTAAGACAAACCAGGAATATGAAATGACTAAAAATATCCAAAATACAACATATACTAATAATTGATGTAATGAGTGAATAATTAATTTCCCGTGCCAGTAACTACGACTCGTAAAAACTTTTTCAAGTATATATAAATTGCCTTGTAGCCAACGAGTTCTTTGTTTTATATACACCTTAATTGTTTCAGGCTCCTGTTCCCAAGTGACAGCATTTGGAACAATCGGAAGTAAATATCCTGCTTGAGTAATGCGTAAAGTTAATTCCGCATCCTCAGCGATCGCATATGGATCATAGCCACCTAGTTCATTAATTACATCTCTTTTAACAAGCATGTTTGTCCCAGTTAGAGATCCAGTTTTAAATAATTGCCATCTACCAGATTGCATTAATAATTGGAATACCTGAAATTCAATTGAGATCATTCGTGTTAACAAATTTTTTGATTCATTAATCGTTTTTACATAACCAACTGCTCCTGCAGCATTTTTTGTCACGAGGGCTGCTTCGACTAACTGTAATAAAGCTGTAGGTTCAGGTTGATTGTCAGCATCATAAACACAAAAGTAGTCACCATTTGAAATAGTTAATCCGTAATTTAAAACACGTGACTTTCCTTTTGGTTCACCGGAGGGTACTTTAATATGCTGAATATGGTTGTATGCTTTCGCATACTCGTCAGCTATTTCTCCTGTTTCATCTTGCGAATTATCATCTAATAAATAAATTGTAAGTTTTCCTGGGTACTTAATTTTGGCCATTGCTGCAAGAGTATTTTTTATTACTACTCCCTCATTATGTGCTGGTATTAGAATATCAACAATTGGATATTTAGTTATTGGTTCTTTTAATTTGTAATGATTCTTTGATTTAGAACGAAAATATAATCCAGCTATTGTTAATAGTGAATAATACAGTAATAAAGTGATAAACAAAAATGTCGAAAAAAGCAAAATCACTTTAACTCCAATTAAAGCTGAAATGGTGATTATACTTAAACAAAATAAAATGAAAGCAATAATGACAACAAAAAGACGCAAATTAATTTCACCTCCCATATTATATTCGAGTTGTCTCCATAATTAGTAATTCATTCATTTTCGAGTCGATTTTTTGATTTATATTTGAAAGTAATCTGTTTAAAACAAGTCTTAATCCGTCTTCGGTTGTATTTTGTAGTAAGATTTTTACTTTGTCAGACTCAAATTGTCCGACTAAATCATATTGATTTCGTACAGAATTTAAAGCTGCTTCAGATAGATCGAAGAAAATACTGTGCTGGACACTCTTTTTAAATCTAGATAAATCAATTGAAATTAAATATCCACTTTCATTTCTTCGTTTCATTCCATTTAATATGATTTCAGAACGCTTCTCGAATTCTCTTTGTGACAATACCTTCGTATTTACTATAAACTCCTCAAGCTCCTTCAATTCATTGGACAATGTCTTATTTTCTTTTGCAATTTTTTTAAAAAAGTAACTTGAAATATATAAGATAAATAAGGAAATGATTGAAATAAAATGGGCTATTATATGACTTTCTTGTTCAGCCGGTGTCCAACCTTCGGATAAAGCTAGAAATAAATAATAAAAAGCAGAAATTAGTGTAACAGCTACATAATAAGTGAATGAAAGTAGAGTTGACGTCAAACTAAAGACAATTGCACTTATAATAAAAATAGCTGTAAAAAAAATAGCTGGAATTGTTAAAGAAAAATTAAAATAAAGCACACAACAAACAACTTGAAGTACCCAAAAAAAAGCTAATTTATAATAATTATTCATATATACTCCTTCGTTTTTTCATTGTTGTTATTATGGATTTTATTATATTGGAAAAGCATTATGAATGTGTGAAAGTCATAAAAAGTTCAAAATGTAAATATATCCAATGTAAAAAAACGGTAAGATGATAGTAGGCGGTTAATAAAATGCTTCAACAAAATTAGTATTTACTTTCATTTTGATTAAATAGAAGTAATTCTACTACTCCAATAAAGTGGACACGTTTAAAAGGCATACGTATAATGAGAAACAATGATGCTCTTTAAGAAAGTGAGGAATAAAAAATGAATAATCAAAATTCAGTTGAAACTTTATTTAATTACATAGATGAATCTACAGAATGTTTAAAAGATAATCTTGATATTTCCTATTTAGAGGCTTTAGTTGAAACAGGTGAGAATTTTTTTGAAGGAGAAATTTTACAAGAAGAAATAAATGAGTCACAAAAAGAAAGATTAATGAATACAATTCAACAGTTTATAAATACTTCTAAAGAAAATGAAAGTATTCGTCGAGCATTCCAATTAGCCATTTTAAAAGGAATGAAACAAGGAGTTCAAACTAATCATGAAATGACACCTGATGGCATTGCTTTTATCATTTCATATATAGTTGGAAAATTTACTGAAGGTAAAAAAGACTTAACAATATTAGATCCTGCAATTGGAACGGGTAATCTTTTATTAACGATTATGAATGCATCAAAAGATAAATTTACGGAATCATTCGGAATAGACATAGATGATGTATTAGTTAGAATTGCATTTGTTATCGGTAATTTATTAGGTCATGAAATTGAGTTGTTTAATCAAGATAGCTTAGCACCTCTATTTATTGATCCAGTAGACTTAGTTGTTTGTGATTTACCGATCGGATATTATCCAAATGATCAAAGAGCAAATGATTTTAAACTTAAAGCAAAAGAAGGCATGTCATACGCTCATCATTTATTTATTGAGCAAAGCATGAACTACTTAAAATCTGGTGGATTTTTCATATCTCTTGTTCCAAATCACTTATTTACATCGGAGCAAACTCAACAATTACAAAGCTATATAAATGAAACAGGTGTTATTCAAGGATTAATACAGTTGCCAGTATCTGCCTTTAAGGACGAAAAACATCAAAAAAGCATATTAATAATCCGAAAAAATGCAGAAAATATGAAGAAGCCAAAACAGGCTTTATTAGTTGATTTCCCTAAGTTATCAAACATGAAAGCAGTAGAAGATATTATGCTTCAAATGAATGAATGGTTTAAAGAAAATTTATAATAATTGAACTTTTAAACACGTAAACTAAATTGTGTTATAATGATTTGAATTAAAAAAATATAACAGTTTCATGTTTAAAGGAGAGGTAAAATACATGGCAAATATTCTAGCAATTAATGCTGGTTCATCTTCATTAAAGTTCCAGTTAATTGAAATGCCTAGCGAGAAAGTATTAACGATAGGTTTAGTTGAACGTATCGGTTTGAAAGATAGCATATTTACAATCAGTGTAAATGGTGAAAAAATCAAAGAAGTAACTGATATCGTAGATCACTCTGTAGCAGTGAAAATGCTTTTAGAAAAGCTAACAGGTTTAGGTGTAATTTCTTCGTTTGATGAAATCCATGGTGTTGGACATCGTGTCGTACATGGTGGAGAATTATTCGACGATTCAGCTTTAATCACTGAAGAAGTTGAAAAACAAATTGAAAATCTTTCTGACTTAGCTCCACTTCATAATCCTGCTAACTTAGTTGGAATTCGTGCGTTTAAAGAGATTTTACCAAACATACCAGCTGTTGCAGTATTTGATACAGCTTTCCATCAAACAATGCCTGAAGAGTCATTTTTATACAGCTTACCTTATGAGTATTATAAAGAATTTGGTATCCGTAAATATGGTTTCCATGGTACATCCCATAAGTTTGTAACTGCTAGAGCGGCAGAACTAATTGGTAAACCAATTGAAGAATTAAGATTGATTTCTTGTCACTTAGGAAACGGAGCTAGTATTGCTGCGGTTAAAGGTGGTAAATCAATTGATACTTCAATGGGATTCACACCACTTGCAGGTGTAACAATGGGTACTCGTTCAGGAAACTTAGATCCAGCGCTTATACCATTTATCATGGAAAAAACAGGAAAAACTGCTGAGGAAGTACTTGATGTCTTAAATAAAGAAAGTGGAATGCTTGGAATTTCAGGATTCTCAAGTGATTTACGTGATATCGAGACAGCTGCAGAAGAAGGCAATAAACGTGCAATCATTGCGCAAGATGTATTCGTAAGTCGTATTCATAAATATCTTGGTTCTTATGCTGCTCGTATGAAAGGTGTAGATGCGATTATTTTCACGGCTGGTATTGGTGAAAATGGTCCGGAAATTCGTCAAGCAGTATTAGAAGGTCTAGAATTTATGGGTGTTTATTTCGATCCAAGTAAAAATAATATTCGTGGTAAAGAAGCATTTATAAGCTTTGATCACTCACCAGTAAAAGTAATTATCATTCCAACAAATGAAGAAGTTGTTATCGCAAGAGATGTTGTTCGAGTTGGAATGTAATTAGTTCATATAAAAGAATGATCTAAACGTAGAGCATACAAAAAAAGATGATTTCATATTCTATTATGAGATCACTTTTTACGCTCTACGTTTTTTTACTTTCTGAGGTGATGGTATGGAAAATATAAAAGAATATAACCTTTGGTTAGAAATTAATGATTGGATTGAAAAGAAACAGCATTCAAGTTCGAATAAATTTGAGCAAACTTTTCACAAAACATCTTCTTTTTTCTTTCAAAAAATTCCTCAAGTCTATACAAATGCATTTAATGATTTTTTTTCAACCGCATTTTTCCATACACAATCTTTATTACAAACGTCAAAACAGTTTCAAGAAAAAAAGTTAGATATCATTAAAAGAGCAAAAATTCTTAGAAAAGACGTGTCAATAATTAATGATTTAAAGCGATTGCCAATCCGTCAACTTGATTTTTTAGCTGATCAAGAAATCTCTAAGGCACTTATTATTTCAAGTGTCCAAGGTGGAATTAGTGGAACAAGTTCAAAATTAGCCTTAGTTTGTGATTTGCCTTCCCTTTTATTTATTAATCTGAAATCGGTTCAGGAAATCGCCTTGTGCTATGGCTATGACGTAAGTATTCCAATGGAAATGGAATGTAGTTTAAAAGTATTACAAGCTGCCTTACTGCCAAACAAAGAGAAATATGAAGCATGGAACACGTTAATGAGTGATATTTTAAAGCATGATGATGATGATGTTTTTGCCAAATGGGAACATGATTTTCAAAGTGAAGTATATTATCAAACGATATTATTGCAAATGAGTAAACTATTTTTAATTTATTCCTTAAAAAATCGGTTGCTGGGAGGAATTCCACTTTTAGGAATAACTGTAGGTGCAAAGTGGAACGAAAATGTTACAAAGAACATACTGGAATTTGCAAAATATTTTTATCAATTTCGGTTACTTTCCAAGCGAATAAAACAAGAACCAACAGTTTAACTGTTGGTTCTTGTTTTTTATCCATGCATTTTCGATTCTTCAGACATTTGTTGATTACTTCTAAACCAAATCCATAAATCATTAATAACCGAAGCTAAATCTGCAATTTCTGAATTTAACTTACAGCTCTTTGCAAAATCATGTTCATGATTCAACTGCTCTTGTTTTTCATTTATTAAATACTCAAGTCTTTTAATTTGATCTGGAATCTCTCCTCTAATACATTCCCATTCCGTAAGAATAAATTGTTGCTCAGCAAGAGAGTAATCTTCCCAGTGTAAATTCAGCTTGGGTAGATAAATACCTAATCGTTCATTATATGAAAAAAAATCTTGTAACATCCGTACTCCCCCTCTACACTTTATTATACAAAAAAAAAAATAAGAGTAACAATTCAAAATTAAGATTTAAATAAAATTCAATAAAAACAAGCAGGTAAACGCGTTCAGGAGTGGAATCTTCCTTCTAAAGGAAATCAAGTATCCTGGAGTGTAATCAACTAAGATACTTCTCAAACAACTTTACAAAAACAGCCAAATAAAAAAAGGATATATCTTTTTCATGAATAATAATTATATATATTTAACATAAATGAGAAACTGAGTTATCATTTATTTACTAATAAATTTATTTACTAATAAATTGAAATCTAATTAGTAATCATTCGCTTAGTTTTATTTTACTTATTTCATTTAATTTTGTATAAGATAAATACATAAAATAAGAGTACATAATTAATCTAATGAAGAATTAAAACATAAATTTAAGTTGGTTATTTAGTGTGTTTGATCTGATTTTTGAATAACTGTATTCAGGATATTAGATTTGAAAGGAAGAATATTATGAAACATGCTGTCATTACGGCAGGGACGAAAGGGTTAGGTAAAAAGGTTACTGAGTCATTTTTAAAAGAAGGCTATTCAGTAACTGTAACTTATTTTTCGGATGAAGAAGCAGTTGTAAATAGGAAAAAAGAATGGGAAGAATATTCAGATCGAGTTCTTTTTATTAAAGGGGATATCACGAATAAGGAATTTCTAAAAGAGATTGTATCCAAAACTATGGAAAAATTCGGTAGAGTGGATTGTCTTATTAATAATGCTGGACCATATTTATTTAATCGTAAAAAAATGGCTGACTACTCTGATGAGGAGTGGGAATACTTGTTATATGGTAATTTGCATAGTGTATTTTATTTGTTGAAGCAAATTATTCCAATAATGAGAGAGCAGAAATTTGGTCGAATTATTAATTATGGTTTTCAGGGTGCAAATAATGCATCAGGCTGGATCTATCGCTCCGCATTTAGTGCAGCTAAAGTAGGCTTAGTCTCTTTGACAAAGACAGTAGCTTATGAAGAAGCAGAAAATGGGATTACTTCGAATATGGTATGTCCTGGTGACATTTTTGGAGATATGAAAGAAGCCTCACGCGAAGATGCGTTGAAGTTTGGAAAAGGAAATGCACCAGTAGGAAGATTCGGAACGGGTGAAGATATTGCAAGAATGGTACTATTCTTGTGTAAAGAAGAATCAGACTTTATTACAGGAGATGTAATCGAACTAACAGGTGGATTGGATGTAATCCATAAATATAGGCATCATCCTTTATGATAAGACATGGGACAATTCTAATAGATAAGCATAAATTATAGTAAAAAAGATTCTGAATAAACTTTTAATAAATAAAATTGTTTGAAATTAAGCGTTTTCATTTGGGACATTATAGCTATTTGTGATAAAATAAAGGTGTATTAACATTTTTGCTAGAACTCATCCTAAGAGGCACGAATTAAATATATTTCAGGGGGAAATAAAATGCGTATTGGGGTACCAAAAGAAATAAAAAATAATGAAAATCGAGTAGCAATGACTCCAGCTGGTGTAATGAATTTAGTTGGACATGGTCATTCAGTATACATTGAAGCAGGAGCTGGAATTGGTTCAGGCTTTACTGATGAAGAATATGTAAAAGCTGGCGCAACAATTGTTGAAACTGCTGAAGAAGCTTGGAATAATGAAATGGTTATGAAAGTTAAAGAACCAATTCCAAGTGAATATGGATATTTCCGTGAAGGGTTAATTTTATTCACATACTTACATTTAGCTCCAGAGCCTGAATTAACTAAGGCTTTAATTGATAATAAAGTTGTCGGAATTGCTTATGAGACTGTACAAGTTGGAAATACATTACCACTATTAACTCCTATGAGTGAAGTAGCTGGTCGTATGTCAGCTCAAATCGGTGCTCAATTCCTTGAGAAAAACAAAGGCGGAAAAGGTATCCTTTTAGGTGGAGTACCTGGTGTTGGTCGTGGTCATGTAACTATTATTGGTGGTGGGGTTGCAGGAACAAATGCTGCTAAAGTAGCTGTTGGTCTTGGTGCTCACGTTACAATGATTGACTTAAATCCTGATCGTTTACGTCAATTAGATGACATTTTTGGTCATCAAATTACAACATTAATGTCTAACCCTTACAATATTGCTGAAGCTGTTAAAAATTCAGATCTTGTAATTGGTGCTGTATTAATTCCAGGAGCAAAAGCTCCAAAACTTGTTACAAAAGAAATGATCGAAGCAATGGAACCAGGTTCTGTTGTAGTAGACATTGCAATTGACCAAGGTGGAATTTTTGAAACAACTGACCGTATTACAACTCATGATTTCCCAACATATGAGAAACATGGTGTAGTTCATTATGCTGTAGCAAATATGCCAGGAGCAGTACCTCGTACGTCAACAATGGCATTAACAAATGTTACTGTACCTTATGCAGTGCAAATTGCTAACAAAGGCTATCAAAAAGCTTGCTTAGAAAATTCTGCTTTATTCAAGGGTATTAACACGCTTGATGGTTATGTGACATATGAAGCTGTTGCTGAAGCACATGGCTTAGAATATAAAGAAGCAACAACATTATTACAAGGTACTTCAGTATCTGCTAACTAATAAAATTAATCCCTTTTCCATTATTATGGTTCAGGGATTTTTTATTTTGTCCGTTTTATTACAACCAACTATTACTGTAGAATTTGATTGGGAAGGAATAGGGAGACTCCTTCGAGAGTAGTGGGTTTGGGATAGGTTAGACATCTCAATGATAAACAATCGAATAGGCTCAAAGTTAAAAATAGGCAGTCTAAAGTATAATTACTTTAGACTGCCTATTATTTTTCGAAATTAATTTACAAATTCTTCTCTTAAAAAACTATATTGGTACATGTCACGATGAGACCCTCTAAAAAACTCATGCTTACGTAAAACGCCATCTAATTTAAAACCTACTTTAGTAAGAAAATTTTGGGAAGCCACATTAAAATCATATACTTCACCGTATAATTTAGTTAGCTTTAATTCATTGAACGCATATTGTAAGAGATGATTTAAAGCGAATGAACCTAGTCCTTTATATTGAAAGGATTTATCTCCAATGACGATACCAAAAGCAGCATGACCATTTTCTGTATCAAGATTACCTAATTCCACTCTTCCAACGCAATGACCAGCATATTCAATTGTAAATAATTGAAGGGTAGGTTTTAAACCTTCAAAATATTGATTATATCCATTTGTCATTTCTTCAAGTGTTCTAGGTGTTTCAATTCCTACAAGTCTTCCTATTTCTTCATCACATTCCCATTTATGCATGATTGGAATATCAGATGGAAGCACTTGACGAATTTTAATCGAGTCTACAAGAACCATCTTATAAGATGATTAAGTCTTTAGGGAATTTTGTAAGTGTGATAGCGCCTGTTTCAGTAATAATGATATCATCTTCAATTCGTACTCCACCTACGTTTGGTACATAAATTCCAGGTTCGATTGTATATGACATTCCTGTTTTAATAATATCTGTATTTGAATCATTTACTGATGGATAATCGTGAATACCAATACCTAAGCCGTGACCAATGCGGTGAACAAAGTATTCTCCGTAGCCAGCATCAGAAATGATTTTACGAGCTGCGCGGTCAACATTACCTAATACTTCACCTGGTTTACTTGCTTCAATAGCAGCAAGTTGACCTTTTAGTACAGTTTCATAAATTTCACGTTGTTGTTCATTTGGTTCACCAAACATTACAGTACGTGTGATATCAGAGCAATAACCATCTACGATAAATCCTAAATCCATCAGAACGAAATCGCCTTTTTTAATTGGATTAGTTCCAGGATTACCATGTGGTAACGCTGAATTTGCTCCAGTTAATACTAACGTACTAAAAGATGTTTTTGAAATACCTTTCTTTTTCATTTCGTATTCCATTTCAGCAATTAAATCCATCTCTGTTTTACCTTCAGCTATGCGATCAACGATGATTTGACAAGCCATATCAGCTGCTTCTGCTGCTACTTGCATACGACGAATTTCTTCACTATCTTTAATTAATCGTAATTCATGTAATTTTTCTTCAGCTGCAAGGAATTGTACACCAGGGAAAAGTTGTACTAATTTTTCATAACGTTGAACTAGAAGATGTTCTTTTTCAATCGCCATTCGACTAACAGAGATATTACGTTTAGCTAATGATTCTTGAATCATTGTCCATGGGTCCTGGCTATCGTTAAAACCAATCACTTCATATTTCCAACCAGCATGTTTTACATGACCTACTTCCATTTGTGGACATACAAGGATTGGTTCTGAATTAGGAAATACAAGACATCCTAAAAGTCGTTCATGTGGATTACAATGGAAATTTGTTAGATAAAATACATTCTCAGTAGATGTAATAAATCCTAGTTGAATATCTTGCTCTTTTAACCAAGTTGATAGATTTTGTATACGGTGTTCCATATGTAACATCCTTCCTTTAAATCAAATTAACTGCACATACCAAAATTAGTTTTTACAGTTTTTATAATACTATTTTATCACTAGTTAATGAATTTCGTAAAATAAGCATATTGCATTTTTTTGATTCTTTTAGTTCCTGATTTTGTAAAAAGCAATTTTCTGTTAAAATGTGGAAGAAACCAATATTAATTAGGGAGTGAATACATTTGAAAATCACATTTTTTGGACATAGTGTTTTGTTAGTTGAACATGGGCATGATGCAATTATCATTGATCCATTTATTAATGGTAATCCGCATACGAATGTAAAAGTAGAAAATATAAAAGTGAACTATATTTATGTTACTCACGGACATGGCGATCATTTAGGTGATACTGTGGAACTCGCTAAACAAAATGATGCGACAGTTATTGCACCAGTAGAATTAGCTACTTGGATTTCATGGCAAGGTGTAAAAGTGATCCCAATGCATATTGGTGGAGAAAAAGAATTTTCATTCGGTAAATTAAAGTTAGTTGAAGCGATACACGGTTCAAGTATCGTAGACGAGGAGAATAAACAAATCATTAATGTAGGTCCTCCATCTGGCGTATTATTAAAAATAGCAGGAAAAACACTTTATCATGCAGGTGATACTGCTTTGTATAGAGGTATGAAAACATTAGGTGAGTATGAAAATATTGATATAGCTTATTTACCTATTGGAAATCATTTTACAATGGGTATTGATGATGCAGTTATCGCTTCTGAATGGATTAATGCGAAACAAGTTGTTCCTATGCACTTTAATACTTTCCCTCCTATTCAAGTAGATCCTAATGAATTTATAAATAAACTACCGAATAAAAATGGAATTATTCACGAACCAAATACAACGATTTCACTATTGTAATATAGATATAGAACAAAAATAATAGTACAGATTAAGAAGCACGTTGAAACGTGCTTTTTTTAATGGTATGAATTGTTATATAATAGTTAATAAAAATACTAATACAACCATTGAAAGCTTGGTGAGGTAATTGACTACAAAGCATGATCAAATACTAGAACATATAGAACAACTGCCAGTTGGTCACAAAATTTCTGTAAGACAAATAGCGAAAGATTTAAGTGTAAGTGAAGGGACTGCTTATAGAGCTATTAAAGATGCAGAAAATAAAGGCTATGTAAGTACAATTGAGCGAGTTGGGACAATTCGAATTGAAACAAAGCGTAAAGAAAACATCGAAAAATTAACTTTTGCAGAAGTTGTAAATATTGTTGATGGACAAGTTTTAGGCGGAAAAGAAGGTTTACATAAAACTTTAAATAAATTTGTAATCGGTGCCATGCAGCTTGATGCAATGATGCGTTACATAACGGCGAATAACTTATTGATCGTAGGAAATAGAGTAAAAGCACATGAACTTGCTTTAAGAGAAGGGTCTGCGGTTCTTGTAACTGGTGGATTTGATACAGATGAAAGTGTAAAGCGCTTAGCTGATGAAATGAAAATGCCAATTATATCATCTAGTTATGACACATTTACAGTTGCAACTTTAATTAATCGTGCAATTTATGATCAATTAATTAAAAAAGATATTGTACTTGTAGAAGATATACTAATACCATCTGAAAAAACTGCGACATTATCACCGACAGATGACGTCGAAAAATGGTTCGAATTCAATCGAAACACAGGTCATGGTCGTTATCCAGTTGTAGATGATCGTGGTAAATTAATAGGGATTGTAACGTCTAAAGATATCATTCATGAGCAACGATCACAGCGTATTGATAAAATAATGACAAAACATCCGATAAGTATAAATGAAAAAATGTCTGTCGCAGCAGCCGCAAGAATGATGGTTTGGGAAGGCATTGAACTACTTCCAGTTGTAAACTCATCTAATATTTTATTAGGAATAATTAGCAGACAAGATGTACTAGAAGCACTTCAGCAGATACAACGACAACCGCAAGTCGGTGAAACAATTGATGATATTGTAACTAGTCAATTCCATCATGATAAAGACCAAAAAAGTGATGAACTTGTCATTCGTTGTAATGTAACTCCTCAAATGACAAACTTTATTGGAACTTTGTCACATGGGGTATTTACGACGATTGTTACAGAAGCAGGAAAACGGGCTGTTCGTGAAATGAAAAAAGGTGACTTAATCGTTGAAAATATTACGATTTATTTTGTTCAACCAGTACAAATCGATGATGTAATTGAAATTAAACCTAGGGTATTGGAGCTAGGTCGTAAATTTGGAAAAGTTGATGTTGAAGTGTATCAACAAGGTACTTTAGTTGGTAAAGCATTAATGATGATGCAATTATTAGATCGTTAATCAAAAAAGGAAGGGAGAAATCTCCCTTCCTTTCTTTACGTGAATCTGACGTATTACACTGTTTGCTTATTTTCAATTGCTTTATAATGCTTGTTTTGCATGTAGCCTCGATATAAATTAGCTAGTCCGAATATGATGAATACAACACCAACGCAAATTGTCACTAATTCAAGTTTTGCAATAATTTGGTTAACACCATAAAGTAATAAAAATAAACCAAAAGTTAATCTAGCACGAGAGCCAGCAATTTTTTTAGTTAAAAGTTCGCTTGTAAAGAAAAATTTGGTAACATAAAATAAGAAGAATAGAAAAGAAATTAATACGATTGTTGCGATGCTATTCAATTAGCTTCCACCTTTCAATTACTTATACATATTTCTATTTTAACTTGATAGAAACTATATTTCAAAAGTTTTAATAATAAAGGAGAGTTAAATGATGAAAGAACAGATATTAAAAGATATTAATCAATTCGATACGATTATTATTCATCGTCACGTGCGCCCAGATCCGGACGCGATTGGATCACAATGTGGTTTAGCAGAAATGATTAAAACTAGCTACCCAGAAAAAAAGGTTTATGTAGTGGGTGACTTACCACAGTCATTAAGTTATTTATATCAAATGGATAAGATTGAAGACAGTGTATACGATGATGCACTTGTAATTGTTTGTGATACTGCTAATACAGAAAGAGTTGATGATGGACGTTTTAATACTGGTAAAAAGTTAATTAAAATTGATCATCATCCAAATGTAGATCCATATGGCGATATTATGCATGTTGATACAACAGCAAGTTCTACTAGTGAATTAATATTTGAACTAGCTGAAAGTAGTAATGAACAACTTGTCCTAACAGATAAAGCGGCTCGTTTGATCTATTCAGGTATTATAGGAGATACGGGAAGATTTTTATTCCAAAGTACAACTGAAAGAACATTCCATGCTGCAAGCCAGTTAATTAAAAAAGATTTTTCTATTACAGAGATATATGACAATATGTATGAAACATCTATTGAAATGGCTCATTTAAACGGATATGTCCTTCAAAACTTCAATTTAACAGAAGAAGGTGTTGGGCACATAAAGATGACAAAAGAATTAATGGATAAATATAATGTTAATTCAGAACAGGCATCTTTAGCTGTAAGCTCACTTGGTCATATTAAAGGTGTGAAAGCTTGGGTTATTTTCTTAGAAGAGGATGAATTAATTCGAGTAAGACTTCGTTCAAAAGGTCCGGTTATAAATGGAGTTGCTGCAAAATTTAATGGTGGAGGGCATCCACTAGCATCCGGAGCGAAAATCTTCTCATGGGAAGACGCAGAAAAAGTAGTAGAAGAATTACAAAAAGTGTGTAAAGAAGCATAAATAAAGTATAATGAGAGGCAGCGAGTGAAGTGCAGCCTCTCATTTATTTTGTACTTTTTATTTTTAACGTAATTTCTAAAACTGTATCAAAGTAAATTGTATCAATTTCAAGTTTGAATCGACGATCGTCTTTTTTATACACTTTATTCTCAATTGCTCGACGTAATAATTCCCTATTTTGTGAAACGCTTTTAATATCTTGAGTGAGTAAATTGTTCAAGTCATTTACCACAGCAGATTCTACTTGATGTTTTGTAAATTTGTTAATATTATACTGTTCAGCGTTTAAAATACTAACTTTTATTTCTTGTACTATTAGGTTCTTTTTATTTTCCTCATTCAATCGTTCGTGATTTTCAATTAATGTACTATTGCTCTTTTTTAAATCTATGATTTCACCTTTTAAATTACTAATTAACACAATTTGATGTTCTTGAGTTACACCGTGCATATAAATAAAAACAAACCAGCTAATGAGTGAGCCGAAAAATATGCCTGCGAAAAATTTTGCCCATCCGAAAGAAAGCCGTTCAGGTGGTGCCTTCATTTAAACATGCTCCCTTGTGAGCCACTGTAAAATGACTGTTCCTGTATGGGTTCCTCCCATTGCCGCGATGATCAAAAATATTTGTTTCATAAATTCGATGATTTCTCCTTCAAATAAGCCTTTTTCAAAGCTATAAAACGTATCAAAGGTTCCTCCGACTGCACCTACAATTGCCCAAATACGTAATTTCATAGATAAATCATACATGCTACTAAGTGGTGGCTGTCCTATAATATAATAACCCATTGAACCAATGATTGATCCTCCGATTATTATACCAAGTGCTACAAAATACATTGAAATAAATGCGGGTATAAAAGGTAATTTAAGCTCCACAAAACTCACTCCTTCTCTATTACAAAGTATATGGACAAAGTGTTTTGTGTATGATGAATCTTTCATGTAGTTTAAAATAGAAGATAAATTGATTTGAAATTTTTACGAACAAAAATAGAATGTAAGTTCGCATTTTGTGATAGAATAGAATAAAATACTAAGGAGATAAGGAGGAGTGTAGATGAGTTTCGTTCATTTGCAGGTTCAAAGTTCGTATAGCCTATTGCAAAGCGCATGTAAAATAGAAGACTTAGTAAGTGCAGCTGTTTTACAAGGCCATCAAGCGCTAGCAATTGCAGATGAAAATGTCATGTACGGGGTAATTCCTTTTTATCATGCGTGTAAAAAAGCTGGCATTAAGCCAATTATTGGGGTAAAACTTTCAATTTTGATGGATGACCAAAATGCCTTTTCATTAATATTATTAGCAAAAAATTTAGAAGGTTATCAAAATTTATTAAAGCTAACGAGTATTATTGGCACTAAATCGCCACAAGGGATTCCAAAACGATGGTTATCTGCTTATCGTCAAGGCGTAATAGCTATATCTCCAGGTTTAGAAGGTGAAATAGAAACTTTACTTTTAAATGACAATTACGAAAAAGCATTGGAACATGTGAAAGAGTATCAAGAAATTTTTCCTGATTTTTATATAAGCATTCAAGATCACAATTTACCTGAAAATGGAACGCTCTATCCATTAATTAAGAAGCTTCAAAATGAAACATCGATTAAATTAGTAGTAACAAATGATGTTCGATATGTAGAAAAAGAAGATGCTCTCATACAAGATGCTTTATTTGCAGTTAAAAATGGTACGAAATTATCGGATGAATCAAGACCAAGATTACGTTCACAAGAGTATTATTTTAAAACAAAAGATGAGCTATTAAAGCAGTTTACGGATGAAGAGCAGTCTTTTCAAAATACGGTACATATTGCGGACTTATGTGATGTTAACTTACCTTTTCATCAGCCGCTTTTACCAAAATATCCAGTTCCCGAAGAATATGAAACTGTTGACTATTTAAAACTCGTTTGTGAAAAAGGTTTGATAGAGCGGTACGGAAAAATTGATGAATTACATAAACAAAGATTAGAAATGGAACTCAAAATAATTCATAAAATGGGCTTCAATGATTACTTCCTAATCGTTTGGGATTTCATTAAATATGCTCTTGAACAAGGCATAACAGTTGGTCCAGGACGTGGTTCTGCAGCGGGTTCATTAGTTTCATATGTACTAAAAATTACAAATGTTGATCCGATAAAATACAACTTGCTTTTTGAACGATTTTTGAATGAAGAAAGAATTTCGATGCCGGATATTGATATTGATTTTCCGGATCATCGTCGTGATGAAATGATTGATTATGTAGCTTCGAAATATGGAGAAGTTCATGTAGCTCAAATTATTACGTTTGGTACATTAGGTGCAAAAGCGGCAATCAGAGATATAGCAAGAGTTATGGGGCTAACTCCGATTGAAATCGATCGGTTTTCGAAATTAATACCTTCATCATTTGGGATGTCTTTAAAGGATGTTTACTCTGCATCAAAGGCATTTAGTAGTCATGTTGAGCATTCTGGTATTCATAAACGTATATTTGAAGTTGCTTGTAGAGTTGAAGGATTACCACGTCACACAAGTATTCACGCAGCTGGCGTGATTATATCAGAACAACCTTTAACGAATGTTGTACCTCTTCAAGAAGGAAATCATGGTGTGTTCTTAACCCAATATCCTGCGGAGGTTTTAGAAGAACTTGGGTTAGTAAAAATGGATTTTCTTGGTCTTCGAAATTTAAGTCTGTTAGAAGAAGTGTGTCGTTTAATAAAAGAGACAGCTGGTGTGGAAATTAAATTAGATGAATTACCTTTTCAGGATGCAAAAACGTTTGATTTACTGAGTAAAGGAGATACATCAGGTATATTTCAATTAGAGAGTTCTGGTATGAGAAGGGTTTTACAGCAATTACAACCAAATCAATTCGAAGATATAGTTGCTGTAAACGCATTATATCGTCCAGGTCCTATGGAGCAAATTCCTAAATTTATTCAATATAAACATGGTTTAGAGCAAGTTACGTATCCCCATCCTGTCTTGGAGAAAATATTAGAACCAACATATGGGGTCATAATTTATCAAGAGCAAATTATGCAGATTGCTTCCACTTTATCGGGCTTTAGTTTAAGTGAAGCTGATTTACTTCGTCGTGCAATGAGTAAAAAGAAGAAGGAAGTATTAGATAAAGAAAGAATTCATTTTGTTAAAGGGGCAATTTCTAAAGGATATGAAGAAGAAGTTGCAAATGAAGTTTACGATTTAATTGTCCAATTTGCAAACTACGGTTTTAATAGAAGTCATGCTGTAGCCTATAGTATGATTGCTTATCAATTAGCATTTTTAAAAGCTAACTATCCACTACAATTTTATGCTGCATTGTTATCAAGTTTTATTGGTAGTGATGAAAAAGTATCAAGTTATATAGGTGAAGCTAAGTTAAAAGGAATACCGATTTATCCGCCATCAATTAATAAAAGTCAATATGCATTCGTTGTTGAGGGTAAGGGCATTCGATATAGCTTATTAGCGATTAAAAATATAGGAATGGCGACTGTTCGTGAAATATTACAAAAGCGACCTTATAAGGATTTTTTTGATGTTTGTATAAAAATTTCACCAAAGGCTTTAAATCGTAAAAGCATCGAAAATTTAATTTATGCAGGTTGTTTTGATGAGTTCAATTTAGATCGAGCAAGTTTACTTGCAAATATTGATATTATTTTTGATTATGTTGAAATAGTAAGACCTGAAAATGAAGATCAGGTTGATTTATTTCTTGATGAAGAATTTGTGCCTAAACCAGAGTTAATTCAAGTAGAACCGATGAAGATTTCAATGAAACTTGAACTTGAAAAACAAGCACTTGGTACTTATTTAACAGGTCATCCAATTAGCCAATACGAGAAGTTACAAAAAGATAGTAATAGCTCAACAATCGAATTAAGTATTCAAAAAAAGGATGAAGAACAGCTAATCTTTGTTTACATTCGAGACCTAAGAATAACTAAGACGAAAAAACAGCAACATATGGCGTTTTTACAAGTCGAAGATATAGGCACTCAAATTGATGCAGTTATCTTTCCTAGGACATTTGAAAAGTATCGTCATAAATTAAAGGAAAAAGAAGTTGTCATTGTTAAAGCGAAAATTGATGAGCGTGAAGAAAGAAAACAGTTAATCATAAATGAAATTTTTACAATTGATGAAATAGAAGAACTAATTGATCAAAAAGAGTTTACTTTATTTATTAAAATTACTGGGCATACTAACATGAACATTTCTTATACAATTCAACAAACTATTGCCCAGTATAAGGGACATACAAAGGTTGTTCTCTATTATGAAGAGGAAAAAAAAGCAGTTCAACTTTCAGAACAATATTATGTTAACCCTTCATTAAATTGTTTAACAATGTTAAAAAAATTAGTTGGAGATGAAAATGTTGTATTAAAGAAATAGACATTTTTCTTCAAAATCATTTATTATTAACTTTGGATGTTGTTGGAAAAAATAATTACATCATCTTTAAAAATAAAAATCACCAGGAAATAAACAGTTGAAATGTTTTCAACTCGTCGTTATTAGGGAGAGTGAACAGTTTGTCATTATTAAGTGAAGAAGCATTACATATGCATAGAGTTCATCAAGGTAAATTAGAAACAATTTCAAAAGTACCTGTTACAAATGCGAAGGAATTAAGCTTAGCATATTCACCAGGTGTTGCTGAACCATGTAAAGAAATTTATGAAGAAAAAAGCAGAGTGTATGAGTACACTATGAAAGGTAACATGGTTGGTGTTGTTTCAGATGGATCTGCTGTACTTGGTCTTGGAAATATTGGGCCAGAAGCTGCATTGCCTGTAATGGAAGGGAAAGCTGCTCTATTTAAGAGCTTCGCTGGTGTTGATGCATTTCCAATTTGTTTAAATACACAGGATGTAGAACTTATTATCCAAACAGTTAAATTGTTAGAACCTACATTTGGTGGGATTAATTTAGAAGATATTGCAGCTCCAAACTGTTTTATTATAGAAGAAAGATTAAAGCGTGAAACGAATATTCCAATTTTCCATGATGATCAGCATGGTACAGCAATCGTTACACTTGCTGGATTAGTAAATGCATTAAAATTAGTAAATAAAAAAATGGCAGATATTAAAGTTGTTTTAAACGGTGCAGGTGCAGCAGGAATTGCGATTTTAAAATTATTAAATCGTTTTGGTGTACGCTCAATCATTATGTGTGATACAAAAGGTGCTATATATGAAGGTCGTCCAAATGGAATGAACAGCGTGAAGGACGAAGTTGCAAAATATACAAACAAAGATCGAATTCAAGGAAGTCTTGAAGATGTAATTAAAGGTGCTGACGTATTTGTTGGGGTTTCTGTAAAAGGAGCAGTAACAAAAGAAATGGTGAGCTCAATGAATGAAAATCCAATTATCTTTGCAATGGCGAATCCAGATCCAGAGATTATGCCAGAGGATGCAAAAGAAGCTGGTGCTTTAGTAATTGGTACTGGCCGTAGTGATTATCCTAACCAAGTAAATAATGTTTTAGCATTCCCTGGTATTTTCCGTGGAGCATTAGATGTGCGAGCTACGCATATCAATGAAGAGATGAAAATAGCTGCTGTTAATGCGATTGCAAGTTTAGTTAGTGAAGATGAACTATCTCCAGATTTTATTATTCCAGCACCGTTTGATCCGCGTGTTGCTCCAAAAGTAGCATCAAGTGTTGCTAAAGCAGCGATGGAGACAGGTGTAGCTAGAATTAAAGTTGATCCAAAAGAAATTGAAGAAAAAACGAAAAGACTAGCTTTAATTAAATAATAATTTATCACCAGATATTAATATTTGGAGGGGATAGTATTACAATGCTGAAAATAAGTAATGTAGTACTATCCTTTTTTATCTGTTATAATACTTAGATGTGGCAAAAAACTTTATAAATCGTTGAAATAAAAGGAGATTTTAGTCAATTATGTTAAAATTTTGCTTGGATAATTTTACAATTTTCGATTGCTAAGAAATATTGAATTGACGAAATTTAGCTGAATTTTATCGACAAATGTTAACAAAAAGTGTATAACATTTATAGTATCCTATTAGTATTTAGTACTAAAAAAGTTGGGAGGAATTAGGTTGCTAAAAGACTTATTTTCCAAAAAGAAAAAATATGCATCCATACCTTCAGAAGTAATGAAAACAGATTTACCTGACGGTGTTATGACAAAATGTCCTAAATGTAAAAAAATAAGTATTACAAAAGAATTAATAAAAAATGTAAAAGTTTGTAGTAATTGTGGTTTTCATCATCAAATGACAGCATTTGAAAGAATTGAAAGTTTAATCGATGAAGATACGTTTGAAGAATATGACAAAGAGATGATTTCTGCTAACCCATTACATTTTCCAGATTATATAGAAAAGCTAGAAAGTGATCGCAGAAAAACGAATCTTAACGAAGCAGTAGTTACTGGTAAAGGAACGATTGATGGAATTCCAGTTGTAATTGCTATAATGGATTCAAGATTTAGAATGGGAAGTATGGGCTCTGTAGTAGGAGAAAAAATTACGAGAGCTATTGAAAATGCGACAGCGGAGTCACTTCCATTTATTATTTTTACTGCATCAGGTGGAGCACGTATGCAGGAAGGAATATTAAGTTTAATGCAAATGGCAAAAACTAGTGCTGCACTTAAAAGGCATAGTGAGTTTGGTTGCTTAGCAATTTCAATTTTAACAAATCCTACTACTGGTGGAGTATCAGCAAGTTTTGCATCTCTAGGAGATTATAATTTTGCTGAGCCTGGCGCATTAATTGGTTTTGCTGGTCGTCGTATTATTGAACAAACGATTCGTGAAGAATTACCGGAAGATTTCCAAACAGCGGAATTCCTTCTAAATCATGGACAACTTGATGCAGTACTTCCTCGTACTGAAATGCGTTCAAAATTATTTACGATACTTGATATACATCGAGGAGGTGTCCTTCAATAGTGGTTATGTTAGAATTTGAAAAGCCGATTCATGAATTAAAAACAAAAATCGATGAATTAAAAGTATATACAAATCAACATGATGTAGATTTTTCTGAGGAAATTAGACGTTTAGAAGAGCGTTTAAAAACGTTAGAAAATGAAATATATGGTAATATGGGTGTTTGGGATCGTGTTCAAGTGGCAAGACATCCAGAACGTCCGACTACGATGGACTACGTAAATCGATTGTTTACGGATTTCTTTGAATGTCATGGAGATCGATTATTTGGTGATGATGCTGCAATCGTTTCAGGAATTGCTAAATATCATGGTTTACCGGTAACAGTCGTAGGTCATCAACGTGGTAAAGATACGAAAGAAAATATAAAACGTAATTTCGGTATGCCACATCCTGAAGGATATAGAAAAGCGCTTAGATTAATGAAACAAGCTGAGAAATTTAATCGACCTATTATTACTTTCATTGATACAAAAGGAGCTTATCCAGGGAAAGCAGCAGAGGAACGTGGACAAAGTGAAGCGATCGCTCGAAATTTATTTGAAATGGCAGGTTTAAAAGTGCCTGTAATTTGTATCGTAATTGGTGAAGGTGGTAGTGGAGGTGCTCTTGGATTAGGTATAGGTAATAAATTACTTATGCTAGAGAACTCAACTTATTCTGTAATCTCACCAGAAGGTGCAGCTGCATTACTTTGGAAAGATTCTTCTTTAGCTCGTAAAGCCGCAGAATCAATGAAAATTACAGCTCCAGATTTACTTGAATTAGAGGTAGTTGACCAAATTATCCCTGAAGTAAAAGGTGGGGCACAAAATGATGTTGAACAACAAGCTATAAATATTGATAAATATTTATATGATACGTTAAAATCTATTTTATCAATGGATAAAGATGAATTAGTTCAACAAAGATATGATAAGCACGCAAAGTTAGGTAAGATTTCTTATTATAAATAATATTTTGATTTAACTTCGAGAGTGTGTGAAACAATTATGTGAGCATGCTCTTTTTTTGTATTATTTTAGAATATTAGTAAAAAATAACCGTAAATCTGTGTAGTAAATCATCTTGTTTAAAAAAGAGATGGATAGCTTTACCTAAGTTTATGAAAAAGTTCACATAATAGCTATTGTTTAAAAATGTATAACATGTTACTTTATTTAAATAAATGAATGTATTAATGGAAAATCTTAGAGGTGAATACATATGAAAAAAATTGGCGTACTAACAAGTGGAGGAGATTCTCCAGGAATGAACGCTGCGGTACGAGCAGTTGTTCGAAAAGCTATTTTTCATGGTCTTGAAGTTTACGGGGTATACCAAGGTTATGCTGGATTAATCACTGGAAACATCGAAAAACTTGAATTAGGTTCTGTAGGCGATATTATTCATCGTGGAGGCACAAAATTATTAACTGCACGTTGTCCAGAATTTAAAACACTTGAAGGTCAGAAAAAAGGAATTGAGCAGCTTAATAAGTTTGGTATTGAAGGCTTAGTTGTTATTGGTGGAGATGGTTCATACCAAGGTGCAAAAAAACTTACAGAACATGGATTTCCATGTGTAGGTGTACCAGGTACAATTGATAATGATATACCTGGAACAGACTTTACAATCGGCTTTGATACTGCTTTAAATACAGTAATCGACGCGATCGATAAAATTCGCGATACAGCAACTTCACATGAACGTACATACGTAATTGAAGTAATGGGTCGAAATGCTGGTGATATTGCGTTATGGGCAGGATTAGCAGATGGGGCAGAAACAATTTTAATCCCTGAAGTAGAATATGATATGGATGATATTATTAGTAAGTTAGTTCGAGGAAGCGAACGTGGCAAAAAACATAGTATCATTGTTGTAGCTGAAGGTGTTGGAAGTGCAATTGAAATTGGGAAAGTAATCGAAGAAAGAACAGGCTTTGATACACGGGTAACGGTATTAGGACATGTACAACGTGGTGGTTCTCCAAGTGCAGCGGATCGAGTACTTGCAAGTAGATTAGGTGCAAGAGCAGTAGAGTTACTAATGGAAGGCAAAGGTGGCCGTTGTGTAGGTATCCAGAACAATAAACTGGTTGATCATGACATAATCGAAGCACTTGCTCAAAAACATGTATGTGATAAAGATATGTACCAATTAGCTCAAGAGCTTTCTATTTAAGAAAGCTTGGTTTTTTTGAGCAATCGTTTTCACACCGAAATTTAATGTTTTTTAATGTAGTATTGAAAATAGATTTTAAGAAAGATTTTAGTTTCTTTTTATAATTACTTGGAGGTAAAAAAATGCGCAAAACAAAAATAGTTTGTACGATTGGTCCTGCCAGTGAATCGGTAGAAAAATTAGTACAGTTAATAGATGCTGGAATGAATGTAGCTCGTCTAAACTTCTCTCATGGATCTCATGAAGAACATGCTGGAAGAATTAAAAGTATTCGTGAAGCATCAGAAAAAACTGGAAAAACAGTAGCAATTCTTTTAGATACGAAGGGCCCTGAAATTCGTACGTTAGATTTTGAAGGTGGCCAAGCTGAATTAAAAACTGGAAACGAAGTAGTTATTACAACTGAACCTGTAATGGGGACTGCAGAAAAATTTGCTGTATCTTACGAAGGGTTAATTGATGATGTACATGTAGGTTCTAGAATCTTAATTGATGATGGCTTAATTGGTTTAGAAGTTATCGGTATTGAAGGAAAAGATATTCGCACTAAAGTTTTAAATAGCGGATTAGTAAAAAATAAAAAAGGTGTTAACGTTCCAAATGTACGTGTAAACTTACCTGGTATTACTGAGAAAGATGTAAGTGATATTGAATTCGGTATAGAACAAGGAATCGACTTTATCGCTGCATCTTTTGTACGTAAAGCTACAGATGTGTTAGAAATTCGTGAACTTTTAGGTAAACATAAGGCAGAATATATCCAAATCATTACTAAAATTGAGAATCAAGAAGGTATCGATAATATCGACGAAATTCTTGAGGTTTCAGATGGTTTAATGGTAGCACGTGGAGATATGGGTGTAGAAATCCCGCCTGAAGAGGTACCATTAGTACAAAAATCGTTAATTAAAAAATGTAATATTTTAGGTAAGCCAGTTATTACTGCAACTCAAATGTTAGATTCAATGCAACGTAATCCACGTCCAACACGTGCTGAAGCAAGTGACGTTGCCAATGCAATTCTTGATGGTACTGATGCAATTATGTTATCTGGTGAAACAGCTGCTGGTACATATCCAGTTGAATCGGTGTCAATGATGAATTCAATCGCTCTTCGTATTGAAAAAAGCTTACAATATGAAGAATTATTCAAGAAACGCCAAAAAGAAAACAAGGCAACTATTACAGATGCGATCGGTCAATCAGTTGCAGCAACAGCATTAAACTTATCAGTAGCTGCTATTATCGCTCCTACTGAAAGTGGACATACTGCAAAAATGATTTCAAAATATCGTCCAAAAGCGCCAATTTTAGCAATTACCTCTGATATTCGCATTTGTCGTCGTTTAACATTAGTTTGGGGTGTTCAAACTCAATATAGAGCAAAAGCAAACTCTACTGATGAAATGTTACAACATGCAATGGACGCAGCTCAGGATGCAAAATTTGTTTCTAATGGTGATACTGTTATCATTACTGCTGGATTACCAGTTGGTGAAACAGGTATGACAAATATGATGAAAATTCATGTGGTTGGAGATGTAATAGCTCAAGGTCAAGGAATTGGTCGTAAAACAGCGGCAGGTAAAGTAGTTGTTGCAAGAACTGGTGAAGAAGCAGTTTCAAAAGTTACAAATGGAAGTATTTTAGTAACTAATTGCACAGATAGAGATATGATGCCTGCAATTGAAAAAGCAGCAGCAATTATTACAGAAGAAGGTGGATTAACTAGTCATGCAGCAGTAGTTGGTGTTAGTTTAGGTATCCCTGTAATCGTTGGAGTTGAAAATGCAACTGATATTCTTGTTAATGGTCAAGCAGTTACTGTAGATGCATCACGTGGAATAGTTAGTACAGGACATAAGAGCATTTTATAATATATAATAAAGAGAAGGAATGAGAATTCCTTCTCTTTTATTTTAGAAAATTAATCATTATGAGGTGAGCTTCCTGAAAAAGATTCTAGGTTGGCTATTGTTAATTCCTGTTATTGATTTTATTTGCTTAATCCTTCTTGGTAAGTTGATAGGCTCTTTATCAATTTTTTTATGGTTAATTGGAACGGTATTAATTGGCGTATATATTATGAAAAATGTTTGGGTTACTGTTAAACAACAAGCTGGAGAGCAACTTCGAGCTGGCAAAACACCGGATTTATTAATGGTTGAAGGCCTTTCTTTCTTTTTAATTGGCCTGTTATTAGCTATTCCAGGTCCAATAACTGACATATGTGCGATTGTTTTATTAATAAAACCTATACGTTTAAAATTGGTTCAACAAATTCTCTATGTTTTAATGAAGAAGCTAAAAGGAAATATTGTTTGGACAGGTTATATTAAAAAATAACCTCTGAGGATTAACCAACGTAGATAAACAGAGTCAAAAAATAAAAAAACGTGAAAACAAAATTGTTTTCACGTTTTTTTTATTTAGTACCTTTTATATATGTCCATAGTTCGTGAAATACTTTTGCTCGGTATAAAGTAGATAAAATAACTAAAGTTACCGGACCAATTATTAAACCTAATAACCCGAAAAACTTAAATCCTATAAATAAGGAAATTAAAGTAGGAAGTGGATGTAGTCCAATATTTGACGAAAGTATTTTCGGCTCAGCAAGTTGACGCTGAATAATAACAACACCATATAAGATTGCGAGACCTATCGTTAATGAATAATCATTTGTTAGGAAAGTGTAAAGTATCCATGGAACAAATATTAATCCTGTTCCCAAGTATGGGAGTAAATCAATTAGTCCAATTAATATAGCAATCGTAATTGCAAATGGAACTCTTAAAATTAATAACCCGATTAATACAAGTACTGTTGTCATAGAAATAAGAGTAATGTGAGCTTTTATAAATCCAAATAAAGCTTTTCGTAAATCTGTAAAGATCGTTTTACTATAGTGCTGAAGTCGGTTCGGTGTGTAAATTGCGAATAAATTTTTGATCTTATACCAATCTTTACTAATAAAGAAAGTTGCTAACAAGGATACAAAAATTAAAGTAGCTGTATTTGGAAGTATTGCGATGGTTAATTTGATGCCAATAATAATACCATTTAAAGCACCTTTTCCCAAATTAATAACAGAATCACCAATTGATTGGATATTCGTACGAATCGTTTCCTGTTGACCAGCACCCAATTGACTGTATTCATTCATGACTACATCATATAAAGGAATGATTTTATCAGTGACGATATTTTCAACAAAATAAACAATACGCTCAAAATTATCAGGCACAACTTGTATTAAATACGTGGTACCCGAAATAATCTCTGTAATTAGCAATGTAAATAATCCTGCTACTACTGATAACAATAAAATGATTGAGATAAATACTGATATTCCCCTTGGAATTTTTGCTTTCTCATTTAATAAGTTCACAAGTGGATTTAAAAGAAATGCAATAATAAATGCGATTATAAATGGATATGTAAGTTTTGAAACGAATAATGCTACGTAAAGTCCTACAACAATACAAACAGTTACAAATAAGAAACGAATGAGTTGGTAAACTAAACTTCTACTCAAAATTCGTCACCCCTTTCAATTGAGAAATTGGCTATTGGCTTGTCTATTCTATTTTATCAAGAATTATTTTTTTATAATAGTAAAGTTTGTTAGTATTTATTAATAAATTATACAACGAGAGGAAAGATAATTATGAGTGAATCGGCAATCTTTCTAATAATTTTATTATTAATTGGAGTTATAGCTAAAAATAATTCACTAATTATTTCAATTATAGTATTGTTACTCCTTAAATATACTCCTCTTGGAGATAGAGTATTTCCATATTTACAGTCTAAGGGAATTAATTTAGGTGTAACGGTTATAACAATTGCCGTATTAGTACCTATCGCAACAGGTGAGATTGGGTTCAAACACCTATTAGATGCATTGAAAACACCTGTAGCTTGGATCGCATTATTATCAGGTATTGCAGTAGCACTTCTTGCAAAGGGAGGGGTTCAATTATTAGCAACGAGTCCTCAAATAACTGCTGCATTAGTACTTGGTACTGTTTTATCGGTTGCACTTTTTAAAGGGGTTGCAGTAGGTCCACTTATTGGGGCCGGAATCGCATATCTATTCATTTGGATTGTAGATTTTATTAAGTAGTTTCACAATAATTATATTTTAGTAAATCGTTTTTATTCACAAAAGTCAGATTATTGTTTATAATAACAGATAGTAGGGTTCCTTTCTACATATACATGGTAAGGAGAAGTGTTATACCAGTATATGTAAGTAAAACACTAAAAGAAATTTTTTTGCGTAAAGGGGAGAGGGGAATATGACAGTTAAAAGTGGTTTAGAAGGCGTTGTAGCTGCTACAACTTCTATAAGTTCTATTATTGATGATACATTAACGTATGTTGGTATCGGAATTGATGAATTAGCAGAATATGCGAGTTTCGAAGAAGTAGTTTACCTACTTTGGCATCGTAAGTTACCAACTAAAGTTCAACTTAATGAGTTCTCAGCTAAATTAGCTGATAATGCAGTTTTACCAGAAGAAGTTATTACTTTCTTAAAAACAACAAACTTAAAAAATGTACATCCTATGACGGTATTACGTACAGTTATTTCTATGCTAGCTATGTATGATGATCAAGCAGAGGCAATGGATTCTGACTCTAATTATCTAAAAGCAATCCAACTTCAAGCAAAAGTATCGACATTTGTGGCAGCGTTTTCTCGAATCCGTCGCGGGCTTGAGCCAGTTGCTCCTCGTAAAGATATTTCATTCGCTGCAAATTTCTTGTACATGTTAACTGGTGATGAGCCAAATGAAATTGCTGAAGAAGCAATTAATAAAGCATTAGTTTTACATGCAGATCATGAATTAAATGCATCAACTTTTACAGCACGCGTATGTGTAGCTACATTATCTGATATTTACTCAGGTGTTACAGCTGCAATTGGTGCTTTAAAAGGCCCATTACACGGTGGTGCAAATGAAAGCGTTATGAAAATGTTAGCTGAAATCGGTAGCATTGAAAATGTAGAAACTTTCATTCAAGAAAAAATGGATTCAAAAGCTAAAATCATGGGATTTGGTCATCGCGTATATCGTGGTGGAGATCCTCGTGCGAAACATCTTAAAGAAATGTCACGTCAATTAGGAGCTATTACTGGCGAGCCAAAATGGTATGAAATGTCTGAAAAAATTGAAGAGATTGTTACCACTCAAAAGAATATTCCACCTAACGTTGATTTCTATTCAGCGTCTGTATACCACAGCTTAGGAATTGAACATGACTTATTTACTCCGATTTTTGCGATAAGTCGTATGTCTGGATGGGCAGCTCATATTTTAGAGCAATATGATAACAACCGTATTATCCGCCCTCGTGCTGATTATGTTGGACCAGATAAAAACGCTTATATTCCAATTGAAGAGAGAGTATAAGAAGATATTGAATACTTAAAATAGTATTTAATGTTAGAATAATAATGATATAGTAAAGAGAGGAAGAGAAATCTTCCTCTCATAAGTATGTAATTAAACATTTATACAAGGGGGAGCAACCATGCAAGCTGAAAAAATTACTTTAGTAAATGGTGAGTTAAACGTTCCAAACAATCCAATTATTCCTTTTATTGAAGGAGACGGGACAGGCCCAGACATTTGGGCAGCATCTTCACGCGTATTAGATGCAGCTGTTGAAAAAGCATATAATGGAACTCGTAAAATCGAATGGAAAGAAGTACTTGCTGGAGAAAAGGCATTCAACGTAACTGGTGAATGGCTTCCACAAGAAACATTAAACGTTATTGACGAATATATGATCGCAATTAAAGGTCCATTAACGACACCAGTTGGTGGAGGAATTCGTTCATTAAACGTTGCCCTTCGACAAGAGTTAGACCTATTTGTTTGTTTACGTCCAGTACGTTACTTTGAAGGAGTACCTTCTCCGGTTAAACGTCCTGAAGATACTGATATGGTAATTTTCCGTGAAAATACAGAAGATATTTATGCTGGTATTGAATATGAAAAAGGTTCTGAAGCAGCACAAAAAGTATTAGAATTCTTACAAAAAGAAATGGGAGTTAATAAAATTCGTTTCCCTGAAACTTCAGGTATCGGAATCAAACCAATTTCTGAAGAAGGTACAAAACGTCTTGTGCGTGCTGCTATCAATTATGCAATTCAAGAAAACCGTAAGTCTTTAACTTTAGTACACAAAGGAAACATCATGAAGTTTACTGAAGGCGCATTTAAAAACTGGGGTTATGAAGTTGCAGAACAAGAATTCGCTGATAAAGTATTTACATGGGCTGAATATGATCGCATCGTAGAAACTAGCGGTAAAGATGCTGCGAATAAAGCAATGGAAGATGCTGAAAAAGCTGGGAAAATCTTAGTAAAAGATAGCATTGCCGATATCTTCTTACAACAAATCTTAACAAGACCACGTGAGTTTGATGTTGTAGCTACAATGAACTTAAATGGAGATTACATTTCAGATGCGCTTGCAGCTCAAGTTGGTGGTATTGGTATCGCTCCAGGAGCAAATATCAACTACGAAACTGGACATGCAATTTTTGAAGCAACTCATGGTACAGCACCTAAATACGCTGGACTTGACAAAGTTAATCCATCATCAGTTATTTTATCAGGCGTATTAATGCTTGAGCATATGGGATGGAATGAAGCTGCTTCTATGATTTTAAATTCAATGGAAAAAACAATTGAATCAAAAGTTGTAACTTACGATTTTGCTCGTTTAATGGATGGCGCTAGAGAAGTAAAATGCTCTGAATTTGCTAACGAATTAATTTCTAATATGGAGTCAGTTCTAGTATAATAAAGGTGTCAATTAAAGGGGAGGAATTTAATATGTCAATTAGTAGACGTAAAATTTCTGTAGTAGGTGCTGGATTTACTGGTGCAACAACAGCTTTCTTGCTAGCTCAAAAAGAATTAGGGGATGTAGTAATAGTCGACATTCCACAATTAGAAAACCCTACTAAAGGTAAAGCTTTAGACATGCTTGAAGCTAGTCCAGTTCAAGGTTTTGATGCAAACATTACTGGTACAAGTGATTATGCCGACACGGCTAACTCTGATGTTGTAGTAATTACTGCTGGTATTGCTCGTAAACCTGGTATGAGCCGTGATGATTTAGTATCAACAAACTCAAACATAATGAAGGCAGTTACTCGTGAAATCGTAAAACACTCTCCAAACTGTACAATTGTTGTATTAACAAACCCAGTTGATGCAATGACATATACGGTATACAAAGAATCTGGTTTCCCTAAACACCGTGTAATCGGACAATCAGGTGTTCTTGACACAGCACGTTTTAGAACGTTTGTGGCTCAAGAATTAAACTTATCTGTAAAAGATATTTCTGGTTTCGTTCTAGGTGGGCATGGAGACGAAATGGTACCATTAGTACGTTTCTCTTATGCAGGCGGAATTCCATTAGAAAACTTAATTCCAAAAGATCGATTAGATGAAATCGTGGAACGTACTCGTAAGGGTGGCGGAGAAATTGTAAATCTATTAGGAAACGGTAGTGCATACTATGCACCAGCTGCTTCATTGGTAGAAATGGTTGAAGCTATTCTTAAAGATCAACGTCGTGTATTACCTACTATCGCATTCTTAGAAGGCGAGTATGGTTATAACGGTATTTATTTAGGAGTACCTACTATCATCGGTGGTAATGGAATTGAGCAAATCATAGAATTAGAATTAACTGCTGATGAAAAAGCAGCCTTAGATCGTTCGGTTGAAGCTGTTAAAAACGTAATGAACGTTTTGTCTTAAAACGATTATTAGAGAAATTTAAACGCTGATCCTAACAAAAAAGAAAAAGCCTTTTAAGGCTTTTTCTTTTTTTTACGCGTTATTATATAATATTGTTGATCTTAGAAATATTGATTGAAAAGGAAATTACACCACTTTTGAGAGTAAGTTGTCTTGATTGTTCATACGATTAAAATAGTAGAGATTCTCTCTGATTTCAACTTAGTAGTATTTACCAGAACTTTTTTAATAAAATTTGACGATTAAGAAGGAAATTTGATGTTGTTTATCGAATTTTTAAAATATTAAGATAAACAGGGGGTTCAATATGTTAACTAAAAAGGCTAAAATAGGACGTAAACTCGAAGACATATCAATTGGTGAAAAATTAATCGTAACTGAACATATTGTTGAACAACATATTTATTTATACCTCGCATTAACTGGAGATACAAATCCTTTATATACTCAATATAATTATGCATCTCAAACTAGATTTAAAAAACCTATCGTACCCGGAATCATTATAAGTGGATTAGTGGCAAGTGCGGTAACAAAACATCTACCAGGACCTGGAAGCCATATTGTGAAAAAAGAAATCCAGTTTGATCATCATATTCATCATAATGAAACAATTTCAATTCATTTTGAAGTCGTTGACATAAACACGAAAAAAAATGAAGTATCACTAAATGTAAGCGTTTTAAATAAATCCCAAACAACTATCGCTACTGGGAATATTACTGTTGTTCCACCGACTGTGGATCATTCAAATAGTTTATTATACGAGAATTTTTAAGAAGAATGTCAATAGACATTCTTTTTTTGATTCTTTTCTTAAAGATTACTGTATGGTTTTGATCAAACTTTCTATTAAAGAAATTGATTGGAGAGGAAGTCAACTAAGGCCATATTCAAATTGCGATTTTTACGATAAATAGTCCATCGAAAAGTTTTTTATTTTTAATCACATCAATTAAAGTAGAAGCGAATGGAACGGAAGGTATTTGACTCCTGTAGAGGTAGTAGTGGGAAGGGGGAAGTCCACAGAGGTGAGAATGCCCCAAAGAGGTTCACAGCCCGCCCCAAGGAAAGCAGGCGCAACCTGAAGTGGAAGCCGCTAAGACCTTGTTTAAATAACAGCAATTGTAATTTACAAATGAATTAGTTTTATAATTATTGGAAGACTATGAATATTTTACGGCTGAATGAAATTCTAGTATGATAATAATATAAATAGATAAATTCGGATGAAGGTTTTCTAAAAAAAAACTGGAGGAGCAAGTTATGACTAATAAAATTCTTGTAGTAGACGACGAAGAGCATATCTTAACCTTAATTAAATTCAACCTAGAACAAGCTGGTTTTCAAGTAGTTACAGCTACTGATGGAGACGAAGCTCTGCAAAAAGCTACTGACGAAAAACCAGAATTAATCGTTTTAGATTTAATGCTACCGAAAAAAGATGGTATGGAAGTTTGTAAAGAATTAAGATTACAAAGAAATACTACACCGATTTTAATGGTGACGGCGAAAGATGATGAATTTGATAAAGTTTTAGGACTTGAGCTTGGTGCGGATGATTATATGACAAAACCGTTTAGCCCAAGAGAAGTTGTAGCAAGAGTTAAAGCAATTTTAAGAAGAAGTAAAATAACCGAAACTCCAGTTCAAACTAGTGAAGAAACTGATACGTTAGTTATTGCTGATTTAAAAATATTACCTGAGTATTATGAAGCTTATTTCCAAGGAGTACAGTTAGAATTAACTCCAAAGGAATTTGAACTTTTACTATATTTAACAAAAAATAAAGGTAGAGTATTAACAAGAGATCAATTATTAAGTGCTGTATGGAATTACGATTTTGCAGGTGATACACGAATCGTCGATGTCCATATCAGTCATTTAAGAGAAAAAATTGAACAGGATTCAAAAAAACCAATTTATATTAAAACAATTCGTGGATTAGGGTATAAGTTAGAGGAACCGAGAATCAATGAGTAAACTGAATCGCAAATTGCTTTATGGATTATCTATTATTATTATCATCATTTTAATTATATTAGGTGTCATTTTAGGGCAAACATTTAAATCGTTCTATCTGACAAACTATGATCAGAGAATTGAAAAAGAAACGAATTTATTATCAACATTTATGGAATCTCATATTCCATTAACAAATAATATATCTAATCAAACGATGAATAAAATTTCGAAGGATTTAAATATTGAAGTATATTTATATGGTGATCATAATAATTTAATCACTAAATCTAGTAATCAAGATAGTACCCTAAATCTCTCAGATAAAAAGTTAAAGGAATTTATTTCTAGACTTGATCAATCTAATGAGCCAGTTAAATTTAAACAAAAAGACTCTGATGCTAGATATTTTGGAAATAAAATAAATGATCAAAAAGGAAATAAACAATATTTATTGATTGATTATTCGATTAAATCAATAAAGGAAGTATATCGTAGTATATGGATCTTATTAATATCCTTGTTAGGTATTGTATTAGTAGCAATTATTGTGTTAGTTATTCGATATTCGCATCAATTTTCAAAACCAATTGAGGATATAACCCAGGTAGCTCTTGAGTTGTCAAAAGGAAACTATAAAGCAAGAACATACACTGAAAGTAACGAAATGACTACTACATTAAGCCAGGCGATGAATGTATTAGCTAAAAATCTTCAAGAAATGACGATGCAACAAGAAATGCAGCAAGATCGATTAAATACTCTTATTCATAATATTGGTAGTGGTGTTGTCTTAATCAATAGTAGAGGACACGTCAATCTAATCAATAAAACGTATAAGGAGATTTTTAAAGTTGATACAAGAAGCATTATTGATGAGCTGTATTATGATGCTTTTACACATAATGAAATTATTGAAATTGTTGAAGAAATCTTCTTAAAAGAAGTGAAAGTCAGAAGACAAATAACACTACCATTATCAATTGAGAGAAAACATTTTGAGGTTTACGGTGCACCAATCATAGGGATAAATCATGAATGGAAAGGGATCGTACTTGTTTTCCACGACATAAGTGAATTGAAAAAACTGGAGCAAGTTCGAAAAGATTTCTTCGCAAATGTATCTCATGAATTAAAAACACCGATTACGTCGATTAAAGGATTTACAGAAACGCTATTAGATGGAGCAATGGAAAATGAGGAATTATGCAAAAATTTCTTAACCATTATCCTGACTGAAAGTGATCGAATGCAAACTTTAATCCAGGATTTACTAGATCTATCTAAAATTGAACAACAGAATTTTAAATTGGATCGAACAAACGTCTCAATAAAAAACATTATTGAAGATGTTCAGCAAATGCTTAAACAAAAGGCTGAAGAGAAAAACATCGATTTCAAAGCATATTTTAAAAGTCCATTAGTTGTTAATGGAGATGCTTTGAGATTGAAACAAGTATTTATCAACCTTATGGATAATGCAATCCATTATACTCCAGCAGGTGGGAAAGTATTTATTACTTCTACTGAAACGGACGATCAAATTATCGTTCGTGTTAATGATACAGGTGTCGGGATTGGGAAAAATGAAGTTTCTCGTATTTTTGAACGGTTCTACCGCGTAGATAAAGCAAGAAGTAGAAACTCTGGAGGCACTGGGCTAGGTTTAGCCATTGTGAAGCATTTAGTTGAAGCACATAAAGGTAAAATAGAAGTTGAAAGTAAACTTGGATTTGGGACATCATTTATTGTAACGTTAAATAAGGATTTAAATATGTAACAATTTACATTGTTTTTACAGTAGGTTTAATAATAGTTAATATAAAATTGTTATGATAATGATGAAAACCCCTTCATCCAAGGAGTTGTCTTGAAACCGGAAGTTAATTCTACTTCCGGGATTTTTTTTGCAGCTATGTTAGTTTATTAAGTGTTTTTTCATCATACTAAAATTTTTATTAAAAAGAAATTAGAGATATTTACTAAATATTGTATAATTATTGTAAACAGTTTGAGAGGAAGATTTCTGAAGTGAATTTAACAGATGTAAGTTTATTAGCAATCTTATTTTCCGCAATTTCAAATACAATTATTGGGGCTTTGTGGTACTCACCTTTACTTTTTGCAAATATCTGGATGAAGGGTATGGGAAAGAAAAAAGAGGAAATTGATATGAAGGGTGCTAATTTAGGTTATTTACTAAATATTTTGGCTTCATTCATATCAGCATATGTACTTTCAGTCTTTATCAATTTAATCGATCATGTAACAATTCTTGATGGTGCTTTAGTAGGTTTCTTGGCTGGGTTTGGTATTGCAGCATGCAGAGAAGTTTCACCTACTTTCTTTGAAGGACGTCGTAGAATTTTATTTTTCATAAGCTCAGGCTACCATATTGTTGCTTTAACAGTAATGGGGATTATTATTGCTGCATTTGCTTAGTAAGTTTTCAAAAGAAAATTTAAATCATTAAAAGAGGTAACCAATTAGGTTACTTCTTTTTTATTTACTATGATATTACTTTTGTAAAAGTTGGGGAAATTATGATTATAAGAATTAACAGGGGAGGGTTACAAATGTATGAATACGAATTTGTGAAAGTTAATACTAAATCCTCAAATCGTCATTATTATGATGTAGTTGGAAATTATGCAAAAAGTGGATGGCGATTACATCAAGTACTAAATAATCAACAAGCTCAGGAAGTAGCTTGTGTCGAATTAATATTCGAAAGGGAAATACTCAGCTAAAAAGAGGGCAGTCATTTGATTCAATTTCTATAGGTTAAATAATAATCCAACAAGATGGGTTAAAACCTATGGAACTAAAGAATCTTAAAGGCTGCCTCTTTTTCTTTTCTATATAGTTCGTGTTAAAATAGAAAAAAGGAAAAAATTGAAAAAAGTATAATAAATAAATTTATTGATCGATTTTAAATCGTATGATATAAGGTGATTTTAGTTGCTTATGCTTGTCGGGTCTGACCAAGGCACTTCCGCATTTCATAATTTGGAGGTTTTATTTTGAAGAAGAAGTTAGTTTTAATCGATGGAAATAGTATTGCCTATAGGGCTTTTTTTGCTTTACCTCTTTTGAGTAATGATAAGGGTGTTCATACAAATGCTATTTATGGCTTTACGATGATGCTTATGAAGATCCTTGAGGATGAAAATCCAAGTCATATGTTAGTAGCGTTTGATGCAGGTAAAACAACATTTAGACATAGTACTTTTAAAGAATATAAAGGTGGAAGACAAAAAACGCCACCTGAATTAAGTGAACAATTTCCTCTAGTTCGTCAATTATTAGATACATATGGGATAGCTCGATATGAACTTGAGAATTATGAGGCTGACGATATTATCGGTACTCTTGCTGGCCAGGCTTCAAAAGAAGATTATGAAGTGAAGGTTATTTCAGGAGATCGAGATTTATTGCAACTTGTGGATGAACGGATCACTGTTAGTATGACTAAAAAGGGAATTACTGAGGTTGAGGAATTTACTCCTGAAGCTATTAATGAAAAGTATGAGATTACTCCTGAACAAATTATTGATATGAAGGGGTTGATGGGAGATAAATCTGATAATATACCTGGTGTTCCTGGAATAGGAGAAAAAACTGCAATTAAACTTTTAAAGCAATTTAATACAGTTGAAGGTGTATATGAGCATATTGATGAAATAAGCGGAGCCAAGCTAGTTCAGAATTTAAGTGAGAATAAAGAGCAAGCAATCATGAGTAAAAAATTAGCAACAATTAAAACAGATTCTCCAATCGAGCTGACAGTTAGCGATACAGTAAGACCAGATGCTGAAATGAATAAAGTTGCTGAATTTTTTAAATCACTTGGTTTTACTTCTTTACTTGCGAAATTAGGTGTTTCATCAGAAAACGGACCAACTGAAGAACTTGCAGAAATCAATTATGAAACGCTTGATTCGATTGATGAAAACCATCTTTCAAATCATTCAAGCTTAATAGTAGAAATGATTGGCGAAAATTATCATAGTGAAATCATACAAGGATTCGGGTTATCAAATGATAATGGAAATTTCTTTATCCCAACAAAGGTTGGATTGGAGTCGACAGTTTTTAAAAAATGGTTAGAAGATAAAACTGTGAAAAAGAATGTTTACGATGCAAAGGGCGCATATGTTGCGTTGAAATGGAAGGGAATAAATCTTCAAGGTGTAGATTTTGATCCTTTACTTGCTTCATATATCAATGATCCTGCTCAGTCGAATAAAGAATTTGGCGATATTGTAAACGGGAAAATTAATTTTTCAATTCAAACAGCGGAATTTATATATGGCAAAGGTGCTAAACAAACTCAGCCTACTGAAGAAGTGTTAGCAGATTATATCGTTCGAAAAGCAATGGCAATTAGTTTGCTGAGAGAATCTCTTGAAGAAGCGCTTCGTCAAAATAGCCAATTTGAACTTTTAACTGAACTGGAGTTACCTTTAACTTTCATATTAGGTGATATGGAATTTGAAGGAGTAACTGTTCGTGAAGAAACTCTTCGAACAATGGGAACTGAATTGGCGATTACATTAAAAGATCTTGAAGAGAAAATCTTTGAACTTGCAGGAGAAAACTTTAATATTAATTCTCCAAAACAACTTGGCGTAATTTTGTTTGAAAAACTAAATTTACCGTCAGGCAAAAAGACAAAAACAGGTTATTCGACTTCTGCAGACGTACTAGAAAAATTGGAAAATGAGCATGAAATTATTCGATTAATTCTTCATTATCGACAAGTTGGTAAGTTGAATTCAACTTATGTTGAGGGGTTATTGAAAGTTATTAATCCAAATGATTCAAAAGTTCATACTCGATTTAATCAAGTATTGGCACAAACCGGACGTTTAAGTTCGATTGATCCGAATTTACAAAATATACCTATTCGTCTTGAAGAAGGTAGGAAGATTAGAAAAGCTTTTGTAGCTTCAAAAAAAGATTGGGTTATTTTTGCAGCAGACTACTCTCAAATCGAATTAAGGGTATTAGCGCATATCGCCCAAGACGACAATTTAATGGAAGCCTTCAAAAATGATTTCGATGTTCATACGAAAACTGCAATGGACGTTTTCCACGTTAGTGCAGATGAAGTTACAAGTAATATGAGGAGACAGGCTAAAGCAGTAAACTTTGGAATCGTATATGGAATTAGCGATTATGGTCTATCTCAAGGTCTTGGTATTACACGTAGGGAAGCATCTACTTTTATTGAAAAATATTTTGCAAGTTATCCCAAAGTAAAAGATTATATGTCTGATATTATTCAAAAAGCAAAATTAGATGGTTTTGTTAGTACGATTTTGAACAGACGTCGATATATCCCTGAAATTTCTAGCTCCAACTTTAACGTTCGTGGGTTTGCTGAGCGAACAGCAATGAACACACCGATCCAAGGAAGTGCAGCGGATATAATTAAAAAAGCGATGATTTTATTAGACGAACGTTTAAAAGCTGAGAAACTCCAAGCGAAATTAATCTTACAAGTACACGATGAATTAATTTTGGAAGCACCAATGGAAGAATTAGCTATTTTAGAAAAACTTGTTCCAGAAGTGATGGAACATGCAGTTGAATTAGTAGTTCCATTAAAAGTGGATTTTAATTCCGGAGAATCATGGTTTGAAGCAAAATAAATAGATAGGAAGTAAGTGTATGCCAGAATTACCTGAAGTTGAAACGGTTAGACGCACATTAGTAGATTTAGTAGTTGGTAAGACGATTTCTTCTGTGATTGTTTCTTGGGAAAATATTATTAAACAGCCAAAGGATGTTGAAGAATTTCAACTTTTACTACAAGGACAAACTGTTGAGGACGTTAATCGTCGAGGGAAGTTTCTTCTATTTCAACTGACTGATCTAACTCTTGTTTCTCATTTAAGAATGGAAGGGAAATTTCGAGTGTTTCCAACTGAAGAACCTGTTGCACCACATACTCATGTACGATTTTTATTTGAAGATGGTACAGAACTACGATATCACGATGTGCGTAAGTTTGGAACAATGCATTTATTTACTAAAGGTGAAGAATATATTCAGTCTCCACTTGCTAAATTAGGTCCGGAGCCTTTTTCGGACGAGTTTACTGCAAACTATTTAAAAAAGAAAATCCAGAATACCAATCGTAAAATTAAAGTAGTTTTGTTGGATCAAGAATTGGTTGTAGGATTGGGAAATATCTATGTTGATGAAGTGTTGTTTAGATCTGGTATTCATCCAGAAACACCTGCATCACAATTAAAGCTCAAACAAATTAAATTACTAGCTGAAACAATCACTGCAACTTTACACGAAGCTGTAGAATTAGGTGGAAGTACAATTCGCTCTTATGTAAATTCTCAAGGCAAAGTAGGAACTTTCCAAGATATCATTAAAGTTTACGGTCGCAAAGGTTTAGCGTGTCAAAATTGTGGTCAACCAATAGAGAAAATAACTGTTGGTGGGCGAGGAACCTCGTATTGTCCAATATGTCAGCCTAAAAAAAATTAACATACGGTTCCTTTCTTTCATACTATAACTTGAGTACGAAAGAGAGGAGCCTATTTTTTATGGTAAATATGCTATCATTATTACTACTAGCATGCGCATTAAGCCTAGATAGCTGTAGTGTTGGATTTACTTATGGACTTCGAAAAGTAAAGATACCATTAAAATCAATCATTACAATTGCAAGTTGTTCAGGGATCATTTTAATGACCTCAATGGGGATAGGGCATGCAATTACTAACTTTTTTTCTCCTTTATTGGCTAAAAGAATTGGAGGATTCGTTCTTGTATGTATCGGTTTATGGGTGTTATTTCAATTTTACCGATCAAATAAAGGTTCAAATTCATCAGTCGAAGAAAAGATTGAAGTAGAGGATAAAGTGATTGATTTTGAATTTGAAATATTAGGCATTGTAGTGAAAATATTACGAAAGCCGACTGCTGCTGATCTGGATCGTTCAGGTAGTATTAGAGGTTTAGAAGCGATATTATTAGGATTTGCACTTTCCCTTGATGCGTTTGGAGCGGGAATTGGAGCCTCAATGTTAGGTTTTTCTCCGTTGTTAACGGCTGTAGTGACTTCAACTGCTAGTGCATTATTCTTATTGTTTGGAATGAAATTAGGTAATATATTATCCAAAAACTTATGGCTTCAAAAATTAACGTTTTTACCTGGTGTATTTTTAATCTTACTAGGTTTAATGAAAATGTAATCAAATAAAAACTATAGAGCGTATCCGAATGGATTTATTTCCGTTTGGTACCTCTTTAACTTTTTAAGGAGACTAAGATGGGAAAAATTTATGGACTAACTGGTAGCATTGCAAGTGGAAAGAGTACTGTTTCAAATTTTTTTAAGGAATTAAATATTCCTATCGTTGATGCAGATCTTATTGCAAAAGAAGTTGTTGAAATTGGACAACCTGCTTATGTGAAAATTGTTGAGGTGTTTGGTAGCCAAATTTTACTAGAAAATGGCGATATTAATCGACCTTTACTTGGTAGTATAATATTTAATGAAAAAGAAAAGCGCTTACAATTAAATTCAATTGTTCATCCAGAGGTTAGGCGCGAAATGGTGAAACAAGCTGATACATACTTAGCTGAGGGGGAACCTCTTGTTATATTAGATATACCACTTTTATATGAGGGTAATTCAATCGAATTAGTTGAAAAGGTGATTGTAGTAAGCGTTTCAGAAGAAACTCAGCTAAAACGTTTAATGAAACGCAATGATTTAACAAAAGAGGATGCACTTTTACGTATTGCTTCTCAAATACCAGTAAAAGAAAAAGAAGCAAGAGCAGACTATGTGATTGATAATAATGGAGACCTTGAGGATACAAAAAGACAAGTTGTTGAGCTATTAAATAAAATAATTTAATAAATAATGTAAATAGTTTAACCAAAACAAGCGTTATGTGTTATACTAATTAAGGGATATAATAAATCAGTATAACTTAATTGGGGGTTTACTTATGGTAAATGTAGCAATAAATGGATTTGGACGAATTGGGCGCATGGTTTTCCGTCAAGCAATTAAAAATCACGATTATAATATCGTTGCAATTAATGCAAGCTACCCATCTGAAACTTTAGCGCACTTAATTAAATATGACACTGTTCATGGTAAATTTGACGGTGAGGTTGTAGCAAATGCAGATCATTTAATCGTTGATGGAAAGCGTGTTGAGCTAATCAGTGAACGAAATCCTGAGTTACTTCCATGGAAAGAGTTAAATGTGGATATCGTAATTGAAGCAACTGGAAAATTTAATGATGCAGAAAAAGCAAAAATGCATATTAGTGCTGGGGCACAAAAAGTAATACTTACTGCACCAGGTAAAAATGAGGACATTACAGTTGTTATTGGTGTAAATGATCATGAATTAGATTTAGATAAACACCATATTATTTCAAATGCATCATGCACTACAAATTGTTTAGCACCTGTTGTAAAAGTACTAGACGAACAATTTGGAATTGTAAATGGTCTAATGACAACAGTTCATTCATTTACAAATGATCAAAAAAATATAGATAATCCACATAAAGATTTACGCCGAGCTCGTGCTTGTAGTCAATCGATTATTCCAACTACTACAGGAGCAGCAAAAGCACTTTCAAAAGTACTTCCACATTTAAATGGTAAATTACATGGAATGGCTTTACGTGTACCTACTCCAAATGTATCATTAGTTGACTTAGTAGTTGACTTAAAAAGAGATGTTACAGTTGAAGAAATTAATGAAGTTTTCGAAACGGCTTCAAAAGGTTCAATGCATGGTATTATTGAATACTGTAACGAACCATTAGTATCAATTGACTTTAATAGCAATACACATTCAGCGATCATTGATGCACTTTCTACAATGGTAATAGACGGTACAAAAGTAAAAGTATTAGCATGGTACGATAATGAATGGGGTTATTCAAGAAGAGTTGTAGATTTAGTTTCAATTGTTGCAACTAAAATTAGTAAGCTTGAGACTGTCCAAAATTAATTAGAGCAACACAAAATATATTGTAAGCGAATACAAAAGGCTAGAAGATATTGTAAATACAATATCAGCTAGTCTTTTTCTGCTTGTCTCGCAAAGAATAATAATTTTGACAGATGGAAGCGGATTCGTAAATTTTACATAATAATTTCACAATTAAACTAAGAAATTACAAAAAAATAAGAATTTATCTTGCAATTCAATTTTAAAAAACGTATACTAACTTTCGTGAACTTCTAAAAGTATAACTAACTACTTAAAGGGTTAGGACCTCTTTGGACTAACTTTCCCCCGTGGTAGTTGATCATACTTTCGCAATAGAAGTCATGCAAAATTATTTAAGGGGGAAATGAATATGGATACTATGGGTCGTCACGTCATTTCAGAACTATGGGGTTGTAATACTGAAAAATTAAATGATATGAAATTTATTGAGGAGACTTTTGTTGATGCTGCATTACGCTCTGGCGCAGAAGTTCGTGAAGTTGCTTTTCACAAGTTCGCTCCTCATGGCGTTAGTGGTGTCGTAATCATTTCAGAATCACACTTAACTATTCACAGTTTTCCTGAGCATGGTTATGCAAGTATTGATGTATATACTTGTGGTGATAGAATTGATCCGAATGTAGCTGCAAACTTTATCGCTGAAGCTTTAGAAGCTGACACGCGAGAAAATGTTGAGCTACCAAGAGGAATGGGTCCCATTCAAGTTAATAAAGTAAAAGTAGCAAGTGGTAACTAAAAAAACGGAGAGAGGTGATTAATCACCTCTCTTTTTTCGTACCTTTTTGACATTTATAGAAATAAACTTTAGTTTATTTTGAATTTGTTATAGTATAGAGTTATAATAATACGTTTAAACAATATTGTGTTTGGAGTTGAATTTGAACGATGAAATGTCCAACATGTAATTTTAACGGGACGCGAGTTCTTGATAGCAGACCTGTTGACGAAGGTCGGTCAATTAGAAGAAGACGAGAGTGTGAAGAGTGTCAACATCGTTTTACTACTTTCGAGCGAGTAGAAGATAATCCTATTTTAGTTGTAAAAAAGGAAGGCGCTCGTGAAGAGTTTAGTAAAGATAAAATGCTAAGAGGTCTAATTAAAGCTTGTGAAAAACGTCCTGTATCTTTATCGCAGCTAGAAGACATTATTAGTAATATAGAAAAAGAATTAAGAAATAGTGGCATATCAGAAGTTCCGAGTGAGGTTCTTGGTGAAATGGTTATGGATCATTTATCAAAAGTTGATGAAGTAGCTTATGTACGCTTTGCTTCTGTTTACCGTCAATTTAAAGATATTAATGTATTTATAGATGAATTAAAAGATTTAATCAATAAAGAGCGAGGTAAGGACGAATAATACTTCGCTTTTTGATACTAGAAGGGAATGTTTGAATGTCTATTGATAAGCAACATTGGATGGATGTTCTACCTGCTGATCCATACACTGTAATGGCTGCAGGATATTTACATAATTTTCATAGACAAGTTTTGACCATGTTGTATCAGCCAATAATTGGTAGTCAAGCTTTAAGTTTATATATGACGTTGTGGAGTGAATGTGAACAAACAGACCTAAATCCTAATACGTTAACACATCATTCCTTAATGCTTGGAATGAGAAGTAATTTAAAATCGATTTATGAACAAAGGCTTATATTAGAAGGAATCGGTTTACTTAAAGTATTTGAAGGGTATGAAGAAGGTACTAAGAAGCTACTGTATGAGCTTCATTCTCCGCTTGATCCCCACTCTTTTTTCGAAGATCCAATTTTAAATATCTTTCTCTTTAAAACCTTAGGTAAAACCCAATATCAGCGAACAAAGAGTTTCTTTAGTAGACAAGCTTTTTCTAAAGAAGGTTATCGTGATATTTCTAGCTCGTTTGATGCGGTATTCCAAACAATCTCAATGGATCAAATGCATGAATCTCAACAAAATAATGAGTCAAAACAGAATGAAAATCAGAATACTAGAATATTACAGGATCATCATCCATTAAAAGTTTCCGTGAAAATGGAGCAATTTGATTATGATTTATTTCTTGATGGACTTTCGGACTCATTCGTTCCGAAAAGATCTTTTACACAAGAAGTAAAAGAAACTATTTTGAAACTTGCATTCTTATATGGGATTAATCCAATACAGATGAAGACTATTGTCATGCGTGCACTTAATGATGAGAATAAAATAAATATTGAAACTCTTCGAATCGAGGCAAGGGATTGGTACCAGTTCCAACATCATGAATCCCTACCGACTATTGTTGAGAAAGTCCAACCAATTCAGCATAGAGAAATGGGAAAAGAACAACCTACAACTCAAGAAGAAAAATTAATACAATGCTTTGAAACAATTTCACCACGTCAATATTTAAAAGAAATTTCTGGCGGAGCAGAACCTAGTGAAGCTGATTTGAAGATTATTGAAGAGATTATGATTGACCAAAAATTATTACCTGGTGTAGCAAATGTGCTGATCGACTATGTAATGATTCGTTTAGATAAAAAACTTTCAAGAAATTATGTAATTAAAATCGCAAGTCATTGGGCAAGAAAAGGTGTAACGACTGTTAAACAAGCGATGGAACTTGCGAGAAAAGAATTTGAAGAAACAAGACAAGGAACAACTGTTGCGAAGGCTAAATCAGGAAATCGACGAAATAAATCTATTCGAACTGAAATTGTGCCAGATTGGTTACAATCAAATACAACAACTGAGAAAGCAGCAAGTGCGCCTCAAACAAATTCTGCAATTGACGAAGAAAGAAAACGATTAGAAAAAGAACTAGAAATGTTTAAAAATAAGAAGAAACGTTAATGGGAGGACGTAATGGAACCGATTCAAAACGCATTTACTGCATTAATGAAAAATAAACAATTCCAAGATACTTTTGAAAAAATGCGACAAGAAGTCCGCAGTCACCCAAAAATTGCTCCATTTTTGATTGAACATAAGAATGAAATTACAGATGATATGATAGATAAAAGCCTTGGTAAGCTTTATGAATATATCGGCCAAAGTGTTGAGTGTGAAGATTGTCCAACCTTTGGTGAGTGTAAAAATATGGTACAAGGTTACCATCCTCATTTAATTATTCAAGGGAAACGAATAGATGTTCAATATGATCGTTGCCCTAATGGAATGAAAAATGATAATCGAAAAAAACACGAAGCACTAATTAAATGTCTATACCTACCCAAAGACGTACTACAAGCAACAATGTCGAATCTTTCATTAGAAGATTCAGGTCGATTTGAAGCTATTTCTGCAGCGCGTCAATTCATAATGAATTATGAAAAAGGTAAAATGAGTCAAGGATTATATTTACATGGTCCTTTTGGAGTTGGGAAAACATATATTCTCGGAGCGATTGCAAATGAATTAGCAGATGAAGAAATTAATTCTATGTTAGTCTACTTACCAGAATTTTTACGAGAAATCAAAAGTTCAATAAGCGAAGGGACTTTAGAAGAAAAGATCGAAGCAGTCAAAAAAGTTGAAGTCTTAATGTTAGATGATATTGGTGCTGAACAAATGTCTAGTTGGGCTAGAGATGAGATATTAGGTACGATTCTTCAATACCGTATGCTTGAAAAACTACCTACTTTCTTCACTTCAAATGCCGATTTAAATCAACTAGAACATCATTTAACCTATTCACAACGTGGAGAAGAAGAAAAAGTAAAAGCGGCTCGAATTGTTGATCGTGTAAAATATTTAGCAAAACCGATTAGTATTTCTGGTTCAAATAGAAGACATTTCTCTTAAAAAAAATTAAATAAATGACGTAAAATCACTAATTACTAAATAACTATGTGATTTTGCGTCATTTTTTAATTATCCCCTTAATATATATAGGACTAGGTGGTGCTTGAAAGGGGGGAACAGGGTGATTGAAATTTTTTTCAATGAACCCATTGATGCAGCTTATGTCTACGAACGATTACAAAAACGCTTAAAAAAGCAATCGAGACCATACTTTCTAAGAAAACACAAAACGAATACAATTTTAATAACTTTTCCTCAAAACACTGAAGATTTAATAAAAGGTATTTTAGTTCCAACGCTAGTACAATTTATTTTACTTCGAAAAGAAGATAAATGGATGCAGTCCATTTTACATACATCTTTTTTCTATGAGGAAGACGAGCAACACCAAATCATACCAATTGCACAATCATTATTACGCGGTACAAGGCGAAGTGTACCAAATCAAAAGAAAATTAGAAGAAGTAAAATCCTGGTAACAAATGCACTCTTTCAATATTTGAAAGATGGAATAAGTTTTAGTTTTGAGTCATTTATTACATTTCGCTTAAAAGAGTACTATAAACAGCTTGCTTATGTTTGTGAAATTGCAATTGATGAATATAAGCTCGAGAATGAGTATCAAAATCTAATTGAAAATTTAAGGCAACAAGTTCTGAAATCAGATTCGTTAATTCCTAATGTGCATATCGTTTACGACGGAAAGTTTACGGTTTACGATCATCTTTTATTACCTTTATCTAGAGAAAGATTGAAAGAATATGGAAAGCTCGTTGAAAACCGAGAATACATTGATAATGAATTAATCGTACCATTAGCCGCGATTGCTCCAAAAAGAATCCATTTATACACTTCAACTGTAGATTTAGCTTTAATTGTAACGTTACAAAATATCTTTCAAGAACGCGTACTGATACATACATTACAAGAGTTTTCGCAGGAGAAATCGAAATGAAATTTATAGGAATAAAAAAATGATTGTCATAAATAAGTTTCTTTGCTATAATAAATTTTGTTGCGAACGAAAACACGCTGATATTGACAAACATCATGTCGCTATGTTATAGTAACGTAAGAAAAGAATACTTATTTGTTGAAGTAGAGGCACCCGCTTCTCACCTGGATGACGCATTAAGCTGTTATCAGGTAACAGAATCATTAATTAATTGATACTGTAAGTGTGGGTGTATTTATATACTCACACTTTTTTGTTGAGTTTGAGGATTGCTTCAATGAAACAAATTAATGTAATTCTTACAATACCTTGGAGGTGTTTTACTATTAGCAAAGACATGATGGTAAACGATGGAATTCGTGCGCGTGAAGTTCGATTAATTGGTCCTAACGGAGATCAGCTTGGAATCAAGACAAAACAAGAGGCTCTTGAGTTAGCTTCAAATGTTAACCTTGATCTAGTAATGGTTGCACCAACGGCTAAACCACCTGTATGTCGTATTATGGACTACGGAAAATTCCGTTTCGAGCAACAAAAGAAAGACAAAGAGAGCCGTAAAAACCAAAAAATTATTAGCATGAAAGAAGTTCGTTTAAGTCCAACAATTGATGAACATGACTTTAACACAAAGCTTCGTAATGCAATTAAGTTCTTAGAAAAAGGCGATAAAGTTAAAGCGTCTATTCGATTTAAAGGACGCGCTATTACGCATAAGGAAATTGGACAACGAGTACTTGATCGTTTCTCAACTGCTTGTGCAGAAGTTGCAACTGTTGAGTCACACCCAAAAATGGATGGTCGTAGTATGTTCTTAGTCTTAGCACCTAAAAACGAAAAGTAATTTATTTGAGGAGGAAACACGATATGCCTAAAATGAAAACTCACCGTGGTTCAGCAAAACGTTTTAAAAA